>Ga0209542_10008465_pt1 | contig 19209 bp, 21 predicted proteins | sample RifCSPhighO2_01_FD_184028 | JGI IMG/M metagenome (GOLD analysis project Ga0209542, IMG submission 184028) | Soil microbial communities from Rifle, Colorado - Rifle CSP2_plank highO2_0.1 (SPAdes) (version 2) | ecosystem: Environmental > Terrestrial > Deep subsurface > Rock core/Sediment ...
GCGCGGATTATTGGTTCTGAGAGATGGAGTGCCATTGTCCGTGGCGCACACGAAACAAAAGAATACCGCTCCCGGCGGCTTCTGCCAGCGGGAGCGGTGGATAACTTTCAGGGGAGTGAGGAGTTACATTGTGAGTGTTTGACAAAACAATGTTTATAATGGTATAAAACACTCGAACAACAGGAGCCCGCTCCACGGCCTCAATCCGAACACTCAAGCTTTCTTCGTTCTGCGCGCTCCACGCGCTTTTTTTCGTTTGCGGTGAGCGACAAGCGCTTCCTGCGGAGTCGCAAATCCGAGGCACTCCATGAATCGACCATTGAGCTTCTCCTCAGTCTTTTGAACATCGCGTTTTGAATACTTTGAAATATCGCTCCCTTTGGGGATGTCTTTGCGCACTTCGCCATTTGTATTCTCGATCGTTCCTTTTTCCCATGAATGGTATGGGTGACAGAAGTAGATCGTGATACAGAGGAGTTTCTCGAGGCGTCGGTGGTGCTGCCACAGGAGATCATTGTCAGTGGTCATGGTGAGCCACTCTGGGTATCGCTTTTTAATACGCATACATGCACGCTCCACATCGGGAATCGTGATCGTGAGTATTTGTTCAATGAATGAGACGCGGAGCTTGCGGTCGGCGACAGTGAGAAGAATTCCTGTTCCGTCCCTGCCTGAGAGGATGAAATCTGACTCGGCATCTCCCACTCGACCTCGTTGATCGATGATTGATGGCCGTACATCAATGAATTTTCGGTCTTCCAGTTGGGTGACCTTCTTGCGCTTCTTCCGCCATTTCCTCCTCGCTTTTTGTTTCTGTCGCGTACTCTCGATCTTTCTCCCATGCACACTTTGCAAGAACCGTTCAATGGAATCGGCTGAGATCGAAGGGAGGTGCTTTTCTTTCTGTGTGATTCTGCCAGCAATCGACTCGGGCGAGCGGCCCTCGAGGAGGAGCTCTTCGACGCGCGTCCGGAGCGCTCGGTGCTCCACGATCTTCATTCCCTGGTACTTTGCGTACTTCCTGCGAGCGTACGCTTTGTGTACCGCTTTTTTGGGGTCGTATCTTCCGCACACCGAGTTCCGTGCGATCTCATCGGAGATCGTTGAGACGCTCCTCTCGAGCGTCCCTGCAATTGAACGGAGCGAGTGCCCTTTGTGCAGGAGGATCCCAAGCTCATGCCGCTCACTACTCTTCAGTTTCGACGCATTTTTTTTCTTTCCTTGGCTCTTGGACTTTTTTCATCAGCGCACTTTAGCAGAGTGTTCGGATTCATCTGCGGATTCGGGGAGGATGTGACGTTGTTTGAGGATATCGAAGATCAGGCTAATCTCTCTGAAAAGGAGCGGGAATTGCTTCCGCACGTCTTGCGAAAGCACAGCATCCTGCCGGAGAAGATTTTTGGCGTCGACCGCCCGGACTGGACTCCTCGCGGCCTTCCCGTTAAGGACGCAGAAGACAGGTTGATGGCCGTGTTCCGCATGAGCGATAACGAGGTGACGTTCACCATCTGCGTTTATCACAATAAACACGGCTGGGACAGCGACCTAACCTGGACCGACGATGTGACGACCTGATTACGTCACATCAAGGAATCCCGATCCATTCGCTGCGGCGATGTAAGCGGTCGGGATTCGTCTTTTATACAATCCGCCACTTTCCCTTTTCCTTTTTGATCAACCCGTCCTTTTGGAGTCCCGCGATGACCTGTTCTATATTTTTTTCTGCAACCCCCTCTAACTCTTTTTGCAACTGCCGCACTGTCAATTGTTCGTGTGCGAGCACACGAATTACTCGCCCGCGCACCTGGCGCGGGCTTCCTTCAAACTTCGATTGCCTCGTGTAATGCGCGCTCCGCCGCGCGGGGTTCTTATGCACCTTTTTGATATGCGCACCATAATCCATGAGCGCCCAATGCCAGTCCCTCGGATCTTGTCCTTCCGCCGCTTTTTCTGCATACACCAACACTGCGCGGTCGCGAACATTTAGTGTATCTGCAAAAAAACCGTGAATTATCGCCGCGCGGACATTCGTCTCAATGAGCACGTCTGGTTCGTTGAATGCAAAAATGCGTACGGCGCTCGCAGTGTATGGACCAACTCCCGGAATTTTTTGGAGAACGATCGCCGCTTTGGGCACGCGACCGCCGTATCCTCGCACAATAACTTCTGCTGCAGCTTTCAAATACTTCGCCCGGCGATTGTATCCGAGCCCACTCCACATTCGGAGTACATCGGTGAGTGGCGCCTCGGCAAGTCGACGCGCATTGGGAAACCGTATTAAAAACGCTTTGTATTTCTCAATGACGCGCGATACCTGCGTCTGTTGCAGCATGACTTCAGACACCAAGATGCGGTACGGATCTTTGGTGAGACGCCAAGGAAGATCGTTACGTGCATACGTTTTGTAATGAGTCCAAACTTCTTCCTGAAACTTTTTGATCTGTAATTTTGCTTTTTGCTCTTTGCCTTTTGATTTCTCAGAGCTCATATATCACATCTTTGCGCTCAACGACAACATCCCATTCGTGCATCTTGGCATAACGATACAGTTTCTTATTTGGATTGAAACAAATAGGTTTCGTAACCATCTCAAGAAAAGGGATGTCGCTCTCGGTGTCGCCCACACCAACCGAATCGTCGAGTGTCAGATTTTCTTTTTCAACGGCGCGTTTCAAGATATTGGCTTTGTTGTATATCAAATGCTCTTCAGCCACCATGCCGGTAAAGGCCTCCGTTGGGCCGATTTCATAAAAGATGCCATACGTTTTGTCGAATCCAAGACGCGGGCAGAATTTGTCGAGCACGGTCTTTGGCGAATGCGATACTGCAAGAAGAAAATAGCCGCGCTCTTTCAAATCTTTGAGCAAATCCCGCGTGTAGCGATACGTGTGTTTCCATTGCACGTCCACTACTTTGTATGCCGCCATTTCAAGCGCTACGTATGGCACGCCCTTGAGGTGTTTGCGAAATGTGGTGACAACCGCATCGATGTACGTCTGGTAATCGCCTTCGCGATCGAGCCACTTTTGATGATCTTCTTCGAATTCTTCTCGCGCCTCCGCAGGAAAGGTTCCACTTTCGATCATTGCCTCGACAACCTGTATCAAAAGGCTCGAGCGGAAGATTGTTCCGTCGACATCAAATACCGCCACCTTTTGTTTCTTCTCCGCCATGTCCCCATGGTGCCCCTATCACAAAAAACTGCAAGTAGCGAACATCTGAAACGAACTTCGATGTCCCTATTTTACAACGGCCGTTGTAAAATAGGGACATTTAATTCTGAGCTTTGGGACCGCCGGCTTTTTGAAGAATGTCCGACTTGAAGGCGAACGTTGTGTGTTTTTGGTCTGCAAAGCGCTGCTCCGCAAGATCGACGAGTCCGAGGACGAGTTGCATATTCGATACGCCTGCTTTCTTCCAATTGTGCGCGTACAGGCTCCCGGGCAATGTATTGACCTCGTTTACATACACCTTCTTCGTCTCCCCGTGGATGAGGAAATCGACACGCGCAATGCCGGCGCACCCAAGCGTGCAATATACGCGTTCTCCCAATGTGTACACTTCGTTCGTGAGATCTTCACCAATCTCCGCCGGAATCTGGCTATATTCGCTGTTCACGCCACCACCTCCCTTGCCTGCCCCAAGCTTATTCGAGGGGCCGCCTGAAAGATACTTGTCTTGAAAATCGAAAAATTCTGTTTTGTTGAGCGGACGCTCCACCATTGCCGTCTTTACCTCTTCGTTGCCCATAATCGGCAAGGTAACCTCGATCAAGGGATAAATTCCTTCTTCTACTAAAATCTTGTCGTCGTAATGGAACGCAACTTCAATCGCATTCTCAAGCAGCGAATCCATTTTTACTTTCGCCATACCGATGGAAGAACCCAAATGCACGGGCTTCACAAAGACGGGCCACGTGAGTTTCTTGATGTCTTCTATGATCTTGTTTTTTTCTTTCTCCCACTGCCGTTTTGTAAACCACACATACGGCACGACCGGCAACCCCTCGGCTTCGCACACTTGTTTCGTAAATACTTTATCCATCGCGACCGCGGAGGCTGCCATATCGCAACCGACAAACGGCACATTCGCCATCCGCAGAAGTCCCATCAAGGATCCGTCTTCGCCGTACGTGCCATGCATCGTGGGAAACACGACATCGATCTTTTGGGATTTCCCAAACATACCCGGCCAGTGAACGGTAAGACCATCATCAAACGAGAGGCGCACAGTTTTCCATCCTTTTATTTCTTCTTCGTATCCAGGATTTTTGAAGAATGAAATATCGTTCATCCGTTTGTCGCTGTACCACTTCCCCTCTTTCGTTATGTAAATCGGCCATACGTCAAACTTCCCACTCGCCTCCAGCGTATCAATAATCGGTGTGTGGGCCGTAATGATCGAAACATCATGCTCCGCACTCTTGCCTCCGAAAATAACGGCAATGGATTTCATACAGGCATTGTACCAGCATGTCTTAAAAACCAAGATTTGAGGCTTTTAAAAAGGTTGCAAAGGACTTGACCTGATATTATATTTATCGTACTATGCGATTGGGAGTATGCGCCCAAACACGCATACGATTTATAAGGGCCATCGATATGCCTAAGATGCAAGTTGGTCTCCCCGGCATCTTCACAGTCGAGGAAATTGTTACCGCATTCCGGGATGCCTCGACGTATCAGGAGAACTCAAGGCGAAAATGGGAAGCACGTGTTGAGCACGGCGAACGGACGGGAGTTCGGCCTCCCCTGAAGACAACGTGGGCTTACGCGATCCCGCTACGCCTGCGCAGACCAAACGTAGTTTCTCGGCATCTATTGGGCCGGGGCAACACGTGGCGGCGCATAAACGCCTCTAGCGATGAGCCGGAGGCCAAAATCCTCATCAGTGATTGCACTGGTCAGGATTTTTACGAGCGGTCGTGGGAAAGCTTTGTAAGGATCGTGCTCTTCGTCGGTGGCAGAAGCTACCTCGATCTCGACGATGGGTATGTGGTACCCTATCGGATCGCTTACGAAACGATCATCCGACGGTTCTTGGAGCAGCTTATCGGGCTAGCGAGGGAGAAACCCGAGATCAGCGCCTTCGTCGAAAACGGCATCGAGATCGTCTATATGCGAGATGGCACCAAAGTCAACCGAGCCGTCTCGTTTGCCGAAGTGTGATCACGGCAGCTCATCAAGTTCTAAGAAACTACAACGCCGGCAGGGCTTCCCTGCCGGCGAAACTAATTTATGCGTACTGATCCGGCCAATCGTTTTGGAGAACGACGACGTCGCCCGCGACCGTCATGTGCGGCAGCGAGTTGTAACAATTCAGCGCATCGTCGAACCACACGATGTCGCCGCCGAAGCTGTTTTCTCGCAATCCCTTTTCTATCCATGGCGTCACTGAATTTCTGATCAAGACAACCTTTTCGATTCCTGCTTGTGCCAACTGTTTACCGATCTCTTTGTGTATCGCTTCCGAGCGATGGCCCATTTCTACGAGTCCCGGAGTCACGTACCATCTTCGATGATTTTCGATTGATGCAAGAAATGCAATCACCGCTTCTACTCCATCGGGATTGCCGTTATAGCTATCGTCGAGCGTAATGACGCCGCTTGGATCGTCTCTTCGCTCTAGTCGGTGCGCGAAAGGTTTCGTATGAGCTATTCCCGTTTCAATCTCCTGATTCGTAAGACCAAGGCGCTTTGCGATGTGGACAGCTGCTGCAAGCGGACCGACGTTGTGCAGGCCAAGAAGTTTTGATTGTACGTTGATGCGCTCACCCTCGTGTTCCAGCGCACATGAGGTACCATCCAAACTTGTTTCAGCGGCAACCACTTTCCATCCACCAGCGATCGGAAATACGCCCTCTCGCGAGAAAAGAATGGGGCCGGTTCCCGCCTTTTCCCTTGCGATTTCATTTTCCGCATTTACGTACAAAGGCTTGCCACCCAAAAATTCGGCAAGTTCGAAAATGGTGTTCGCCGCAGCGTCGACTGTCTTAAATTTCGAAAGGTGCGCTTCATTTACTCCAGTGATCACGCCCAGGTCAGGTCGTACCATCTGCGCAAGCTGTTTGATATCGCCGCGATAGTATTCGCCGAGTTCGAAAATGAGAATCTCCTCATCGCCCCGCAAGCGGGAGACGAAACGCGCGATGCCGATCGGCGTGTTTTCGCTGCCACCGGGAGCCGCCACTTTTTTGCCTGCCCTGAGCGATTTATTCCGAGCACCGTCGAGGGAAGTCGAAGGGCCCTCCGAAAGCACTGTTTTCAAAATCTCGCGCATGCTTGTCTTGCCGTATGAACCGGCAATGGCAATTTTGAACGCGGGGTGTTTCCTGAGCTTCGCTTTTGCTTGCGCAATCAGAAACGCTTCAATCGGCAGCTGAACAAGCTCGATAACAAAAAGCGGGAGGAGTAACAAATATGGAAGGACGTGCGGAAATCCCAAAAGCACTACAACAGCAAAAAGATTGGCGATTTCATCGCCTCCGGTAACTCCGAAAATGATGGTGAGTGCGGCGATCACAGCGAGCGCCCATGCGCTCACCAAGAGCGCCAGCGCTTTATGCGTCTTCTTCAATTGTTTCCGTCTTTCGACGTGCCGAAAATCCCTAGTGCGGCGCACCAAGGCGAGATAATCATGCGCGTTGTACTCGCTCGCCTGGAGCAGGTAGACGAGCGCGCGGATATAGCGCGGATGGTAGCGGGTCAGATAATTTTTCATGATATGAATTCTTTGATGAGTGTCGCAACTTCTTGCGGCTTCTCTTGATGCACGAAGTGAGTCGCCCCTTGTATCACTTCCATCTCCGATTGTCGAATCGCATCGCGGATTTTCTCGCCATCGGAGAGCGGTGTCTGGTTGTCGAGGGTACCCCATACGAGAAGCACTGGCGCGCTAATATGGCGCGCGAATTCGATGAGATCCTCGCGTACGACTTTGAGAAATACATCCCGCATCGAGCCGGATGCAAAATAATCACTCCCCAAGGCAGCGTAGAGTTTCTTCCGAATCTGCCCCCGATAGAGGGAAAGCGGCGGTATGAGTGTGAGCGCCTTTCCGAGCTTTGCGAGCATGCGGAAGAACATACTTTTGAGCGTGCGCTTGCGTGCAACGCCGGCTGAGGCAATGAGTACAATTTTTTGCGGCGAAAATATGCCGACTCCTACGCCCTTGATGATGATGCGACCACCAAAACTGTGACCTATCAGAGTGTGCGGTTCGATTTGTATTTTTTTGATGAATGATTCGACAAAGCGCGCGTATTCAACGACACCCCACGTCTCCTGCGACCGTTCGGAGCCGCCGAAGCCCGGCAAATCGAGCCGAACAATGCGATACCCCGGAAGTTCACGCGCGATCGCATCAAATGTGTGGAGATTATCTCCCCAGCCATGCAACATCAAAAGAACGGGGCCCGCGCCCTCGTCTGCATATTCAATTGCCAAATCATTTACAATTATTTGCATACCCGGTTAGTAGAATGAGCCTCCCCGGCAGGCGACATGTCGCCCTGCCGCAGCGCGAAAGATGGAGACCGCTTGAATGCACTTCTGGGACTGAATTTGATAATTGTTCATAGGTTGTTGACGCTTAAGGCACATTACACTACCGGGCATATTATTTTGCCTTGGGCCAGCGCTCGCGAGACGGCAGCCAGAGAGCTGTTAGTTTGTGCGTGCTGCACTCGTGCTTTCCTGCCTTACAGATATAGCGTCCGTATAAAACGAGGCCATTGTTGACGTACTTCCAGTCCCTTATCGGAATGAGTGCCTCGAGATCTTTTGAAATTTTATTGAGGTCCTTGTGGTGCGTGAGATCAAACCGCAGGGCAAAACGGCGCACATGTGTGTCGGTAGGGATACCGGGCCATTCGTCGAAAAGTTCGCCCATGATTACATGCGCGGTTTTGTACCCAACTCCGGGAAGCGTCTGGAGATCGTCCGCATTGCGAGGCACCTTTCCACCGAAATCCTCAACTACTTTTTTGGCGGCCGCGATTACGGCCCTTGCTTTGTTCTGGAAAAACGTGACTGAAGAAATTTCTTTCGCAAACGTCGCGAGTTCGGCACGCGCAAAGTCCTGAGGAGTTTTGTATTTTTTAAAAAGCGTATCGGTCACGCGATTCACAACCTTGTCAGTGCATTGCGCAGAGAGCATAACGGCGACCACGAATTGAAATTGCGTCGTGTACGTGAGTTCGCTCTTGGGCTCTGGGTAGGTCTTTTTCAAATACGCGACTATTTTGGCGGCTCGAGCCTTGCGTTCAGCCAGTTTGTCCATCGAATTATGCTACCAAAATCCTACCACTCGACCTAATCAACCGTTATCGAAAGTTCAATCGCATCATCATGCTCCGGCATGCCAGAAGGATTATCTTTCATCAAAATTAATATCGCCTCTCCGTGAAATGTCGCGTCTATCTGCATCATCGCGGTAAACGTCACCTGCTTCTCCGTCATCCACTCCCCCTGCGCGGTAGCGGTCGCGCGCCCCACGACATTGCCCTCCATGTCGCGTACCTGCATCGGAAATTGCGCTTCAAAAAACCATGGTCCCGGCGCAACACCCGCGACCGTGAAGGTCTGCTCCACGTGCTGCTTCGCCTGCGGGCTCGTTACGACAACGCGGGATGAAAGCGGCGCCGGCGATTTCTCCGCTTCGTTCGTGAAATCTTTTTTCTCCTGCTCAGTAGAGGTAGCGATTGCCCCGGGCGCGGGTGACGGACGGAAGCTTGATCTCATATACATAAAACCGATAACCGCTATAGAGCCCGCAAGGAGGACGAGAACAACTACGGTCAAAATCTTGGCTGTTGTCATATTTGTATCATCATGATGACGTATGCTTTATATCATTCTTTCCGATTACCCTATAGATCAGATATGACGCGACCAATTTTCTCCGGGTCATGGCGCGCAATATCAGCTGAGGAGAAAAAGTCGCCGCATATCACTTGCTTTGCATATTTTTTGAGATTCTCAGCGTCACATAGGAGTGGATACTTCTGTTCCTTCGCATAATTCTCGGTGAGCTCCCGCGGCATTTCTTCGGTATTGCATATCACAAAATCCGTACGCTCGAGCCCACTATAGCGTAAAAGTTCTTTGACGAAATCGGATGCGATAAAGCCCTGGGTCTCGCCCCATTTCGTCATGAGCGAACATACGAATACTTTCTTGGCATGCGACGCAAGAAGTGCCTCCTTCATGCCGTCGACGAGAAGATTCGGAATGAGCGACGAGTACAAATCACCGGGACCAATCACGACAATGTCGGCCTCGCGTACGCCCCGATCCGTCTCTTCATATATGCGCGCTGCAGGCTTGAGAAATACATCCTTGATGCGCAGGTTGCCATCGTGCTTCGGAATATCAATATTGGTCTCGCCTTCGATCTCGGTGCCGTCTTCGAGCGTGGCATGCACATGCGAGGAATCAAGTGAGACGGGCAGCACGCGCCCCTTGATGTGTAGAAGCTCCGAGGCTTTGCGTATTGCTTCGATATCACTCCCGTATATTGAGGTGAGTGCCGTGAGAAACAAATTGCCAAAGCTGTGTCCCGAGAGTCCGCTGCCCTTCCCCGAAGCGCCACCGTTGAAGCGGAAGTTGAAGAGATCGCGGAGAATCGTGGCGCGCTCTCCCTCCGAAAGCGCAACGAGACAACGACGCACATCGCCCGGAGGCAAAACGCCAAACTCATCGCGGAGAACGCCGGTGGACCCGCCGGAATCGAACATCGAGACGACTGCTGTGATATCGAGATCAAATGCCTTGAGGCCGGATAGCACAGCATAACTGCCGGAACCACCGCCGATGGTGACTACTTTTTTCACCCCGTTAGAGGCAGGTCGCGGTCCTGCTTGAGTATGGTGTGTCATAGAGGAATATGAATACGTGCGAAATAACAACGAATTATGATATACGGCGACCGCGGCCTCTAACGGGGTTCATATAGGACGCGTATTCAGAAGACTGTATACCCAGCACCAACCATAAGCAACTCCAGACGTCACGACACATCGCCGATGCGGAGAAGCGGCAAAAGCAGGGTTGATGCTGGGTATACCCCAGCGGGAGTGAACACAACGTGAAGCTCTATGTGCGCACACCCAACTTTTTGAGTTCCAGAAGCACCGCCGAAAGTGGCAAACCGATGATGTTATTGTAGTCGCCGCGAATGTCGGACACGAAAAGATTGCCGCTCGCCTTGCCTTCCGAATACGGCAGCGTATATGATCCGGCACCTTTCAACGCCTCTCCCGTCGCGATATAGCCTTCGATAACCGCCCGCGACAGCGGACGGAATGTAACGCGCGTTTTCACAGCGCGCAGGACACGCGTCCCTTTTTTGGTATCGATGATGCAAAAGCCCGTCCAGATGTTGTGGCTTTTGCCAGAAAGCGTTCTCAGCATAAACCGGGCCTGCCGAGCGTTTAGTGGCTTGCTCCAAAAATTCCGACCACTATTGACCACCGTGTCGGCCCCGATGACGATCGCGTCCGGATGCCGCAGTGCCACATGCGATGCTTTTTCAAGCGCGAGCCGCTTGACCAAGGCGGCCGCCCCGCCTCTCTCGGGCGGCCGCATGTCCTCCTCGATATTCGAGGCATCGACAACAAAATCGATGCCCGCGCGCTCCAAAAGCTCTCGACGTCGTGGCGAACTTGATGCCAAAACTATTTTTCTCCGCTTCATCACTTGCCCCGCACCAATTTTGGCATGGCTCTTATTTTGCCGAGTATGTTTTATTGAAATCATATTGTGGGCAAGATAAGTAACTATATCGAACCATCAATGCTTCGCAAAATTATGCCAAAGTTGGTGTCGGGGCTTGCATCATGAACAATGATATGTAAAATGCAACTAGGACAGTATTTAAGTATCAAGAGAGCGGACTCCCATTTGCAAGGTCCGCCGGCAACTTACCGAAAGGCAAAGTGCCAGTGGCCCGACATGGGAGGATACGACAAGCATCTCCCCTTTTGGGGAGCTGTTTGTTATTAAGCTAATTTTTTCATCATGTTCCACCTATTAGAGCGATATACCGTAGAAAGCGTCACCGCAGGTCACCCCGACAAAGTATGCGATCAGATTTCGGACGCCATTTTGGATGCGATGATCAAGCAGGATCCCCTCTCCCGCTCGGGCGTAGAGGTGTTTGGGAGCCACGGAGCCTTGATGATCGGTGGTGAAGTGCGGACCAATGCAAAAGTAGATTTTGAAAAGATCGCGCGCAAGGTGTATCGCGAAATCGGATATACCGACAAATTGGAAGTTATCGTACGCGTCGCGAAGCAATCAGGCGATATCGCGATGGGGGTAGACACGGGCGGCGCGGGCGACCAAGGAATTATGTATGGGTATGCGACGAGCGAGACCAAAGAAATGCTTCCCAAGGGTGTGGTCTTGGCGCATGCACTGGCCCGAAGACTCGAAAAACTCCGCCGCGATGGCACACTGAAATGGTTGAAGCCGGACGGCAAAACGCAGGTAGTGATCGATCAGAAAGGAAAGGTGGTAAATGCGCTCTGCTCAACCCAGCATGATGCAAAAGTTTCGCAAGAAAAAATCCGAGAAGAACTCGTGAAGCACCTCTTCCGGCCGATCCTTGGCGCCACCAAAGATATCGAGATATTGGTAAACCCGACTGGTCAATTTATTCAAGGCGGCTTCATGGCCGACGCAGGTCTCACCGGTCGCAAGATTCAAGTCGATACTTACGGCGGCCTCATGCCGCATGGCGGCGGCTGTTTCTCTGGCAAGGACGCAACAAAGGTGGACCGCTCGGCAGCATACATGTGCCGCTTTGTGGCGAAGAATTTGGTGGCCAATGGCTACGGCAAAAAGGTGCTCGTCTCTGTAGCTTACGCGATCGGCCGCGCTGAGCCAGTCATGGTGGAGGCCTTTGACGACAAAGGAAAAAATCTCACGAAGATCGTCAACAAAAACTTTGACTTCCGCCCCGCCGCAATCATCGAGCGCCTCGACCTCCGCCGCCCGATTTACCGAGAGACTGCAGCGTACGGTCACTTCGGCCTGCCTGCTGACACAAAGGCGTCGGACCGGCCGTGGGAAAAAATCATCAAACTCTAAATCGCTTGAGAAAACCCCAATAAAGGATATTGTGCCTGTGGGGAAAACTTAGCGTCGGGGGGTGCTATGCAAGTCGATACGTTAGATCGAGGGAGGACAATACTCGACCTCGGTCCTGATGCGACACTGCCCGTCGTCGAACTTATAGCGACAGGTAAAATCCGATTTGAGGTCGTGTGCGCCCGACGATATAGGCGGACCGCAACCCAGAAAATCATATACGCGATCACCTCATGTCATGATCTGCGTCTCGCGCTCTTGGCAACAAGCTCGCGTTGTCGGATCCGATTCATTTCGGGTGACAGAAGTTTCGCAACCATGTTCGGCTATGATCTCGGTATCAATGACGATGCCGAGCATATGGCAACACTCATAATTGGGACGAGATCCATAACGACCATCGAACCTGTGTGAGACAGCCACCGAGGGCCTTCGGCCTCCGGTGGCTCTCGTGTTTTTTACTGGGATATTCTATACTCCCGCTATGGACTCGATTGAAGAACGAGTGGCCAGGATAGAGCAGCGGAACAAAGCTGTCGAAGCTGATAAGGCATGGGAAGTAAGTTTTGCCCGTAGAGCAATCGTCTCAGTGTTTATTTATATCGTCACCGGTATTTTTCTCATGCGTCTGCATCTCGATCACCCGTGGCTCGTAGCATTTGAACCCACCGTCGCCTTTTTGATTTCCATGCTCACCATGCCCTTCTTGAAAGATTGGTGGGTCAAACGCCAGAAAAAGTAATCTATTGAACACCCGCAATTCTTTTGCGATACCCTTCGATATCAAGATTACCCGGAGCACCGAGGCTTACCTTTGACGCAATATTTTCGGCAAAGTCCACTTTATTTCCTGCGACGAGATCCATCGCTTGCATGTATGCATCGCGAAAGGCAATCCCTTTCTCTTTGACAAGATTATTCGCAATATCCGCCGCAAAAATCCCTGGCGTGATTTTAGCTTTGATACTTTCTTCCTTGGGCATAGTCCCATTCAATACAAGCTGCGCGACATCCAAGCTGTCGGCCACAATGTGAGTACTTTCTATGAGCGGTTTTTTGATCAACTGCCCGTCGCGGTTGTATCCAGAGAGAAGATTCTTAGCAATATCTTTAATCATGAGTTGATTCGCGATTACGACTGATACAGTGCCCCGCATAATTTCGCACGCATCGAGATTGCGCTTTTGTGGCATGATCGAGGAGCCTGTTGTGAGCGTCTCGTCTATCGCAAAGAAGTCGAACTCTTGCGAGGTAAAGAGCACCATATCGCCTGCAAATTTGCCGAGCGTGAGCATCACCTGCGCGAGTGCCTCCATATACGCGCTCTCAAATTTGCCACGAGAATTCTGACAATAGAGGGAATTGACCTGTGTCGCCGCAAAGCCCAATTCTTTGGTCGTGTATTCCCTATCGAGCGGGATTGAGACGCCAAATCCAGCAGCAGAGCCGAGCGGATTTTTGTCGAGATGCTTTTGCGTCGCCGATATGTAGTCAGCGTCATCGAGAAGACTCTCCGCAAATGCGAGCATATAGTGACCGACGCTCGAGAGCATCGCCTGTTGCGCGTGTGAGTATCCCGGCATCGGAATATCGTTGTACCTTTCCGCGATATTTACAAAATCTGACGCCAGGGAAAGGCACTTTTCTCGCATGGCCGATAGCTGCGCTTTCATATACAACCGCGTCGCAACGGCAACTTGGTCATTCCTGCTTCGACCGGTGTGAATCTTTTTACCCGCTTCCCCGATTTTTTCAACGAGATAATTTTCTATCAGCGTATGGCAATCCTCTATTTCGGGCGTGATTACCACCTTCCCCTTCTTCTGTTCCTCCGCAAGAGTATCGAGCGCGCTCACAATCTGTGAAAGCTCATCCGAGGCGAGGATGCCGATCTTCGCAAGACCTTTCGCATGCCCTTTGCTCGCCATGATGTCGAACGGTAAAAGCTCTACATCAAAGATGTAGTCAGTCCCGGCCGTATATTTTTCGGCGACCGCATTCATTTCGGTGTCCGCTTTTTTCCACAGCTTTGTCATGATTATTTTTTTCCCTTGCCGTTTTTCTTGCGTGCGATTTCGTTGGCGATTTTCATCTGGAGCGTGTAGACCTCAGTAAAGGCAGCGGAGGCATTGGTGTTGTACTTGTATCCCTCTTTTACATTGAAGGATGCGTGCGCCATCATAAACGGTGATTTCATCGCCACGACGTTGGTATTGCCTTTGAATAGTTCTACAGTAACTTCACCCTCAACCCGCATATTTACATCATCGTTGAATGCGTTGATTGCATCCATCACGGGATCAAACCATTTTGCGCCGTAGCAGAGGTAGCCCCACTTGATATCAAGCATAGATTTCACTTCGTTGAGTTCTCTCGTGGAGACAGCTCGCTCAAGCGCTCGATGCGCCTCGATGATGATGTGTCCGCCCGGCTGCTCATACACGCCGCCGTCTTTAAGCCCGATCAAACGATCTTCAAACATATACACGACGCCGACGCCGTGTGCCCCACCCATGACGTTGAGTTTTTGAATCATGTCGGCAAGTGACATTTTTTTCCCATTGAGCGCGATCGGCAAACCATTTTTGAATGCGATTTTGACTAACTCTGCTTTTTCGGGCGCATTTTTTGGTCGTGTATAGGCAGTGAGAAATCGATCCACCGGTGCAATTAATTCTCTATTTTCTATTTCACCCCCCTCCCACGTCATACCCCACATATTGTCATCCACAGAATACGGGAAATCTTTTTTGGCGGGGACAGGAATCCCGTGCTCTTCGGCGTACTCAATCTCTGCATTCCGGTCCATGTTCCATTCACGCACGGGTGCAATCACTTTCATATTCGGGTCGAGTGTCGTGATGTATCCATCGAATCTAACCTGATCATTGCCCTTCCCGGTGCATCCATGCGCGATCGCTTTAAGTCCGTACGTGTGCGCCACTTCGACACCTTTCATGGCAGTGATAACACGACCCATGGGAGTCGAGAGGTGGTATCCACCTTGATACTCAGCGTTGGCTTTAATACCCCGAGCAAGTACATACTCCGCAAATTCTTTTTTGGCATCCAAGACAATCGCGCGTACTGCCCCGAGCTTGAGCGCTTTTTTCTTGATCGCATCGAGATCATCCTTTTGCTGACCAATGTCCAAGGTGAGCGTCGTTATCTTGGCGCCATAATGATCTTGCATCCATTTGAGCATGACTGATGTATCGAGCCCGCCGGAGTACAATAGCAAGACCGAATCGATCTCTCCGTCCTTCACCTCATACGAAGCGACTTTCTGATATTCGTTTTTTGAATCCATAATTTATTTGATCTAATAATAACAAGTAATTTTGTAGGTTGGCGGGGGGCGGCGATTCGCTGCCCTCCCGCCAGTCCGATCAGCCGAGACCGCTTTCGTTGTGCTCGATCAAACGAGCGACCACGGGTTCTATCTTTCGTCTTCGCACTTGGCGAAAAGGATTGATAATTGGGCGACCCGCTTCTGCAATCACTCGCTCAACACCAGCTCCCGACGGTGCCTCGAAGCGGCGACGGCGCGGGGCAAACCTTTCGTCTTCCTTACTCATGATTCCTACCTTTCGAATGGTTTCGCGTGGCCCGCTATCGGACTCTTACTTAAAGAACATCGGCCTCCTTGAAGCCGATTTGGAGAGTTTGAGAAATTCCAACGCTCTAAAACAGCCTCAAGAGAGAGACTGTGCGACGACGGATCTGGATTTGCGCCGGATTGATATTCATAAGCAACAAAATACCATATTCCCCCAATCCCGCAACTCCCCGGATTGTGGACATGAACAACCCTTATTTGCTTATTCGGTTGAATTAACAAATAGTCCAACTATCCTTAGTGTATGTACTGAAGAGCGTCGAAGAGATTTAGGATCTGCGCTCTGGGCTTGTCTGATGCATTCTCGTACTCAAGAGACGGATATCTGCCGCCGATGAAATGCATGGTGAACGCCCCCGCTTCATTGCCGGCGCGGATTTCTGAGGGCGGATAATCTCCTATCACGTACGTGTTTTCGGGCTTCGCTTCGTACCGATTCATAATTTCCAGAAAAAGCGTCCCTGTCTTTTGCTCTACAAAAAGAATTTCATCAAAATAGTCGGCAATACCGAGTTGCTTGGGCAAGCCTTCCCTACCCAAGACCTGTTTGGAAACAAGTACCATGCGCACTCCTTTGGATTTCAATCCATCTAAAAGTTCTTTCGCACCGAGCACAAGCGCATTTGTCCCCGGATCGCACATGGTGCCATTGAAGTCGATAATCGCAAGCCTCATGCCCGAATTCTATCAAAAGACCCTCCTTTGGGCGGAGGTTACTTGCTTATTTGCGCAACTAAGCAAGTAGTTTTCTTCATTTGCTCTACCCTCTAGCTTATTGTATCGTTCTCACAGAGAAGCGATTTAGTCATAAATAGCGTGTGGTCCCGTCATCTCAGAAGGTGCCGGGAATACGAGGAAAGGGATTATCGATCATCGCGTCTGACGCGATAACATCTGCGGGTACCCTTCGGTCGCACTCTCGACCGAGACGCTGAACAGAAAAACGCATTGGTAACAGTGTGGCCAAATGTTCAGCGAGTGAGTTCGCTTTTCCATTACAACTAACACAACCCCGTAAAACAACTACGTTGTCACGGGGCAAGCAAAACATATGTGTGGAATTTTTGGATACGTTGGTGAAAAACGCGACGCGACAGAGGCTGTGATGGAAGGTCTACGCAGGCTTGATTACCGTGGCTATGACTCGTGGGGCGTCGCGGTGCTTGATAAAAGTAACATTAAAATTGAAAAACAGGTTGGCATTGTGGCAAAGGAGCGGCCGACGCTTCCGGAAGCGACGGTCGGCATTGGCCACACCCGCTGGGCCACTCACGGCAAGGTCAGCATCCCCAATGCGCATCCGCACTACGCATCAGACAAATCATTTGTCTTGGCACACAACGGCATAGTAGAAAATGTTGAAATGCTCAAGAAACAGCTCGTAAAAAAGGGGTACGAATTTGTTTCGGAAACGGATACCGAGGCGATCGTGCGATTGGTAGAAGAGAAACGCAAGCGCACAAAGAGTCTTGAAGAAGCAGTGCGATTGGCATTTAAAGAACTCGATGGGCGCAATACCATCATCCTTCTGGGTACGAACGGCGACGTGATAGCCGCGCGCAACGGCTCACCACTCGTCTTAGGCATCTCGAAAAATGAGAAAGAATTGTATTTCTCCTCGGACGTCTTCTCCTTCGCCCCGCATGTCGACAAGGTGCTCGTCTTGAACAACGGTGAGATGGCCGTTTGCAGAGCGAAAAAGTTCAGCGTCTTCAACATTGCGAGCGGAAAGAAAGTAAAACTTCTATTCGAAAAAAATAAGCTCAAAGACGTGTCGGTCGACAAACAAGGTCACCCGCATTTCATGGAGAAGGAAATCGAGGAGGCGCCTTTTGTCATTCGGCAGGCGGTCGCGGAGGAAGATGCGAAATACAAGAAGCTCGCCAGTGCGATAAAAAAGACACGCAATGTCTACTGCATCGGATCCGGCACCGCGGGAGCCGCAGCGGCACAGATGGCCTATTACCTTCGGGAAATCGCGGGCATCAATGCCAAAGAACTCATCGGTGCAGAAGCGCATGAATACGCCAACCTCATCGGCAACGGCGACCTTCTCATCGCGCCATCCCAAAGCGGCGAAACTGCCGACGTCTTAGAAGTCCTGGAGCATGCGAAGAAAAAGGGTGCACTAATCGCCTCGCAGGTAAATATGCCCGGGAGCATGATGACGCGCATGTCGGATTACCCCTTCATGGCCAACGCGGGGCCAGAGATTTGTGTGATGTCGACGAAGATTTTCGTCTCGCAGATCGCGTGGGGCTACCTCGTCGCGAAGGCTGTCGCGGGCGAATTAGCTGATGGAAAAAAGCAATTGCTTGCCACTGCTCGCACAATAGAAAAAATGCTTGCCAACAAAGCGTATGTTGAGGAAATCAAATCGCTGGCGCATAAGCTGGCAAAAAAAGAGCACATCTTTCTTCTCGGCAAGGGACAAAATCTGCAGATCATCAAAGAAGGAATGGTCAAAATGATCGAGGGAGCATATGTGCACGCACACGCCATTGCGGCGGGAGATCTCAAGCACTATGCGATAACGCTGATGGAAAAAGGCGTGCCGGTCATCGTTGCGATCTCCAATGATGACGTAAAAGCGAGCGTCCGCAATGCAGTGCACGAAGTCTCCGCCCGCGGCGCTTCCGTCATCGGCCTCGCACCGGAGCGTCACGGTGCATTCGATGATTACCTCCACGTTCCCGATACGAAGGAAACGAGCGCAATTACGACCATTATTCCCCTCCAGCTTCTCGCCTACCACATGGCCGTCGCCCTTGGCCACAACGTGGACAAACCGAGAAACATCGCCAAGAGCGTGACCGTGAAATAACGTTAGACCGCAGCTATCATCAGACAGCTGCGGTCTATTGTTAAGATCGATTCCTTTCACCACTTATTGGGGAAAATGTTCAGTGCGTCGTGGATCCTCTGCATCGTCGAGGCACCGGACAAGAGCATTCGTCCGTAAGATTCCTGGAATCCTTGCTGCCTTTCACACAAAGAAACGGGAACCTTGATCTTGACCGTATACCCATTCTGAGCGGTGAGATTGGCGGAGAGGATTTCGGCCTTGGCTGCACGAGTAGTACGGCCCCTTCCCGGTTCGTAATAACCGTCGACTCCGAGACCAAGAGTTGACACTGCTTCATGGAGCTTAGCCAGCTCATCGGCGGATACGTGCGTATACTCGATGGTAATAAACGTCATCAACGGCCGCCTGCGGAGTTCTTCAGACATCTTTCGCTTTTCCTATGACAAAGAGCCGCGGCTCGGGGTTGGCTTAAGTAGAGGACCGAAGCCCTTTCCAAAAAATGTCACTACTTGCCAGCCAAAGCTGCGCCCGTAGCAAGGTTTTTTAGAGAGGCCTTAAGCGACAATCCCGAATCCGCAGATGAATCCGAACACTCTGCTAAAGTGCGCTGATGAAAAAAGTCCAAGAGCCAAGGAAAGAAAAAAAATGCGTCGAAACTGAAGAGTAGTGAGCGGCATGAGCTTGGGATCCTC
>Ga0209542_10008466_pt1 | contig 19208 bp, 17 predicted proteins | sample RifCSPhighO2_01_FD_184028 | JGI IMG/M metagenome (GOLD analysis project Ga0209542, IMG submission 184028) | Soil microbial communities from Rifle, Colorado - Rifle CSP2_plank highO2_0.1 (SPAdes) (version 2) | ecosystem: Environmental > Terrestrial > Deep subsurface > Rock core/Sediment ...
CCTCACAAATATCACGGATCCCTTCTCCTCCACCTGCCATGATTTTGGAACGGCTCTTGCGGGAGATCTGGATGAAGATGGAAAGATTACCCTCATGGATCTCATCATCGCTGTCCGTCACTACTTGCGGGATGATAATGCCATTCTGAAGGAAGTCTTCCCCGCTGGCTTCACGCTCTCCGATCTCGTCTCTCTCATTCGGAACTTTGTGAGTGCTCGATGATCAAAAGCTGACAAAACCTGTCTCCTATGGACCGCCCTCAACCGGCGGTCCGTTTTTGTTCGATAGTACATTGAAGATGTTGCTGACGAGCAAGTACATGAGGAAATATGCAGCGGGATGGCATTACATATGGTGGAGCTGAGGGGATTCGAACCCCTGACCCCCTGCTTGCAAAGCAGGTGCTCTAGCCAGCTGAGCTACAGCCCCACAATCAAAGTATATCATTCCTCGCTCGGGGATTCCGATGGATTATTTTAATACCCCCTCTCCTCCTAGAGCGTGGAAGAGAGGGGGAAGTTTTGATCAATGTATCAATTAATTTCGGACGATCTGTCCCCGGATTTCGCCATCGGGGTACTTGGCGTTATGGACGTTCACATAGATTCTGCCCTCCAGGATATCGTGGCGCTCTTCTGGAGTGAGATCGATCCACGTACCTGTTGCTCTATTATTGGTAAAAGTGATCGGTTCAACGACTGGTCCACTCACACCCGCTGCGGCCCGGTGGAAGTGTGCCGCGGTGATTGTTCCACCTGTGAGGTTACGAACTGTAATATCGTACAGCAGACCATTTTCCGTGAGCGTGAATGTACCGCTCCCGGCACCTGGAGTAGTCACAGAGGGCACTTCCAGTGAGCCACGGAGCTCGGTGCTGAAGGTTGTTGATGATCCCGAATTAAAGATGATGGTTTCTTCATCGGAGAAGATTGTGCCGCCATCGGTTTCGAGACCTATCACCTCAATCGTGTAACTCTCTTGAGCTTCCATTGCTTCCCGCAGGGTGAGCTCTACTACCCGCTCCTCACGCTGGATTGCGAGACTCACATCCAGTTCTCCATCGGGTCCCGTGATGCGGTAGCGCGATTCCTCGTCTGCTCGTGCATCACTCAGATCCACATCAAAGTTGAGGATGATGCGGGTGCTACTCACGGCTTCCACTTCGATGATGTTGCCGGTTTGCTCCCCACTCAATCTGAACGTTTCGGAGTCTGTGAAGGATTGACCCGTGGTGAGTTCGATATCCCTTGTCGTGAGAGTGTAACTGACATTCGTTTCGAGCTCGTCATCCAGTAGCAAATCCACTGTTCTCTCATTGACCACGTTCGCTGAATCGATATCCATTCCCCGCGTGCCGGAGGTGGTGGTGAGCGTGTAGTGACCCAGAGTGTTCACGGTGCTTACGCGCACATCGCTCGAGAAGGTGACACGAACTCTGGTGCTATTCACCGCTTCGATGCTACTGATTTCGCCGGTTGCAGTCTCCATCATACGGAATGCTTCCGAATCGGTGAATGCATCACCCTCTTCTGTCTGGATATTCCTGGCAGTAAGAGTATAGAGGGTATTTGGCAGGAGCTCATCATCCAGGCGAAGTTCCACGATCCGCGCGCCCACAATCATGACCGAAGTGATTTCCGCTGCAGGCCTGTTATTGCCTACAGTGATCGAGTACTGGGAAGCGTTATCTGCAATGCTCGAGCGGACATTCTCGGAGAATGTGACGCGAACACGGGCGGTCGAAACCGCTTCCACATTCTGGATCAGAGCAGAGGAGGATGATCCTCCATCTCCGCAATCCCGGCCATAGAGGAGATCCGCCGAAGAGCGATCGAACATCACGATCATTTCCGCTCTATTCATGAATGCTCCGGGACGAACAGTTCCACGAACATCGTCTCCCTGCAGAATGCAGTAATCAGCTGCAGTTTGTACAGGGATGAAGTACCACTGGTTCATGTCGTTATCGGAGAACACCGGTGCGCTGTTCAAATACGCGAGTACGAATGCGCGCGAGAGGAGCGCTGCTGCCTCTGCACGGTTCACACCGTCTGCTGGTCTTGCTCTGCAGGGAGTGACTCCGGTCGTATAGCAGTTGCCATCACCCCTCATCCACCCGGCTCGAGCTGCCGCTTCTATATAGGGGAAATACCACGCATCTTTCGGTACATCCACAAAACTCGCACGCGCGGGATACACGAGCTCGGAACCACTCACACGGATGAGCATCTTTGCAACCTCTGCTCTTGTTGCGAGTGCCTGTGGGCGGAGCAATCGTTCGCTCGGATCGAGCGCTCCACTCTCGAGGAGTGCGGATGCCGCATCTTCGTACCAGGCGCCCTCTGGCACATCCGAATAGTGATCGGCTGCTTCCTGCGCGCCCACGAGATGGGGGGAGAGTGCGCTTGCGAGGAGCACCCCTGCGCAGAGGAACGCGAGTGCGTGCCTGAAGTGCGCAATATCTTTTCCGTCAACTGTAGGTGTTGCCATAGTGAAAGGGGGAAAAGTGAATATATGCTGTCTCCAGGGATGACGAATGAAGTGCAATGCTCTTACACCCATATCCGTTGATCCATTTTGCCTTCTGCGTTGTTGTGGTATCTCTTTTCTTTGGCGTAGGATTGGCCTGATGGATGCACTATTTCGGTTAAAATCCGGCCTCGCGCAGATGCTAAAGGGAGGAGTGATCATGGATGTGACGACCGTGGAACAGGCAAAAATTGCGGAGTATGCAGGCGCGGTAGCGGTAATGGCGCTGGAGCGGGTGCCTGCGGATATCAGGCGGGAGGGTGGTGTTGCCCGCATGGCACACCCGCATCGCATCCAGGAAATTCAAAAGGCAGTGACGATTCCCGTGATGGCTAAGTGCCGCATTGGTCACACTTCGGAGGCAAGAATTTTGGAGGAACTCAAAGTGGATTTCATCGATGAATCGGAAGTACTCACTCCCGCAGATGAGGAGAAGCACATCGAGAAGAGTTCCTTCAAAATTCCTTTCGTCTGCGGTGCACGGAATTTGGGAGAAGCACTGCGACGAATTGAGGAGGGTGCCGCGATGATTCGAACGAAGGGGGAGGCGGGGACGGGGAATGTGGTGGAGGCGGTGCGACACATGCGAGCGATCTCCGGAGAGATAGAGGCATTGGCGAAGAGCAGGAAGCGGGGGTGGGCAGCATTTGCAAAGAGGGAACGAGTCGATGTTTCGCTGGTTGAGGAAGTTCTCGCACAGGGTCGACTCCCCGTGGTGAACTTTGCAGCGGGCGGCATTGCAACACCTGCGGATGCAGCGCTCATGATGTATCTTGGATGTGATGGTGTCTTCGTTGGTTCTGGCATCTTTAAATCGGAGAATCCAGAGAAGCAGGCCAAGGCAATCGTCGCGGCAACCATGCATTGGAACGATCCAAAAGGGCTTCTGGAAGCTGCAGAAATGGCAGGGGAGGGGATGCAGGGACTCGAGATCAAAACGCTGCAAATTGCGATGCAGGAGAGGGGGAGATAGGGCTGGGGCTTGGGCTTGGTTTAGAATTTTGATTTGGTCACAGCCCTAACCCAAACCCAAACCCAAGCCCATTTGCTCCACTCGAGATCTCATTACCATTACACTTATTTCATGAATATTGGAGTTCTTGCATTCCAGGGAGATGTGCGTGAGCACCATAGAGCGCTCGCGAAGTTTGGTGTTCGTTCGATAGATGTTCGCTCGATCGAAGAGTTCGAACGTGTCGATGGACTCATCATCCCAGGTGGCGAGAGTACGGTGATGGCGAAGTTTCTTAAGGAGACAGGTCTCTTCTCTCGTATCATTGAGCGTGCGAAGAATGATCATTTTCCAATCTATGGAACCTGCGCAGGTGCAATCCTCCTTGCTACAGAAATTCTCCATGACGATAGCGTAGAACCAATGAAGCTCATTGATATTACGGTAGAGCGGAATGCCTACGGGAGACAGGCAGAAAGTTTTTCTGCAAACATTTCATTTGCAGTGGAGGGTGAAACCAAATCTTTGCCAGCGATATTCATCCGTGCGCCGCGCATTGTGAGAGTTGGATCGGGAGTGACGACGCTTGGAATGATCGGAGGAGAGCCCGTGGTCTGCCGAGAGGGCAACATCTTCGTCTCCACATTCCACCCAGAGCTTCTCTCAAACTCATCCATAATCCATCGAACATTTGTGGAAGGTGTGAAAAATATCAATAGAACTTCTACTTCTATGCAATAATTGACATACATGAAATCTTACGAAGATAAGTATGTTCCCATTTTTATTGCTCTCATCGTGCTTGCCTTCCCCATGATCTCCCATGCTCAGTTTGGGGGAGCGCTGCCGGGTATCGGAGCGGGGGAAGATCCCTACGGGTACTGTTTAACAGAATCATTGATTCTGCCTGATCCCAGTCGATGGTGTGCGGGAGTCACTGCGCGAAGCGCAAGATCCAATACTTTCTCTCAATCACGTTCCACCGCTTCCACGAGGAGAACTTCCACTTCTATGACAAGGAATAGTGCGAGTGTTCGAGGGAGTAGTGGGGGGAGTAGTGATTACTCTGCATACATTGCAGCACTCCTGGAGGAGAAGCGACGGAATGGCGGCCGCGACTAAGAGAGCTTTTCTAGTGAAGGTAGAGTCGCTGGTAGAGCTCCCAGGTTTCCTGTCCTGCGGTATCGGGCGTAATGCGAATGCTACTCTCCTGGAGACACCGAATCAGTCGCAAGCCATCTCTCCGGGAGCAAACGGGGAGCTCTACTTTATCCTGCCTCGTTCCTGCACGAGCACGGCGCGGGAGGAGCGGAGAATCTCCAGTTTCCACATATGTTGATGGGTTTGACCGATGCTGGAGCGACTGCGAGCCGAAGAATGGACGCTCAGAGAGATTTACCCGCTCACCAGGATTCACCGGGGAATCGAAGGCGCTCGTTTGCTCATCTTTACGATTCGTGAGTGCGGAGAGCCTCCTCCCACCCGCGGTATTCCTCTTCAGCACACTCGTGCGCCGACTTTCACCCGCACTTCTATTTGCATTCACGACACACGCACGGAGAGCTATACCGGAGAAGTTCGCACAGGGGTTTTTGCGTTCATTCCGCAGAGCAGAGGGACTCGAGAGTTCGGGGTTCGAAAAGCGGAGAGTTGCCGCCTCACCTTGTTCTATCTGCCATTGCAGCGAGAGAAGTGAGCACGAGAACAGTGCAATGAGGAGAGGCAGTTTCTTCTGCATAGAGTAAAAAGGGAGGAATCAACTCCACACTAGCGAATATCGAGTCTCTGAACAATTGCGAAGTGCTGGGAACGAAAGTGGATGCTTTCTTTCTTGTGTCCGGCCACTTCTCCCGCTAGGCTTCCCCAAAATCATGAATCTTGCTCAGGATGGAACGGGCTCCCATCAGGCCCATGAGGCCGGGGGGGGCAGTTTTTCTACGATCCAGACGATCCTGCTCCTCGGATCTGGCGCTCTGAAGATCGGAGAAGCGGGAGAATTTGATTACTCGGGTTCCCAGGCGATCAAAGCATTCAAGGAGGAAGGGAAGCGCGTTGTGCTCGTGAATCCCAATATCGCAACGAACCAAACAAGCTGGAACCTGGCGGACGAAGTGTACTTCTACCCCGTGACTGTTCCCTTTGTGACGAAGATCATCGCGCGCGAGAAGCCAGATGCCATCGCCTTAAGCTTTGGAGGGCAGACAGCGCTCAATTGTGGAGTTGCTCTCCACGATGAGGGGGTGCTCTCGGCGCATGGTATTCAGGTACTTGGCACACCAGTCGAATCCATTCGCAAAACGGAGGATCGGGCGCTCTTTAATCAAGAGCTCCAATCGATCGATGTTTCGGTCCCTCGTTCCATTGCGTGCGATTCCAAGGATGAGGCAATGCGTGCGGCAGTAACGATTGGGTTCCCGCTCATTGTGCGTGCGGCGTTTGCCTTAGGAGGGAAGGGGAGTGGGCGTGCAATGAATGCAGACGAGCTCACGGAAATTCTGGATAATGCGTTCGTGGAATCCCCCCAGGTCCTTGTGGAAGAGGATCTCACAGGATGGAAGGAGATCGAGTACGAAGTCGTTCGCGATCAATTCGGCAACACGATCACGGTCTGCAATATGGAAAATGTGGATCCTCTCGGTATCCACACAGGGGAATCGATTGTGGTTGCCCCGAGTCAGACACTCGATAACACGGAATACCAGATGCTCCGTACGATTGCGCAGAAGGTGGTGACGCATTTAGGAATTATCGGTGAGTGCAACATCCAGTATGCGCTCGATCCCAAATCCCGTGCGTACCGTGTGATCGAAGTGAATGCCAGGCTCTCCCGCTCCTCTGCGCTCGCCTCCAAGGCCACAGGGTATCCACTTGCATTCGTTGCGGCCAAACTTGCGCTTGGGTATGCGCTCCCCTCACTCCGGAATGCGATTACGGAAGTCACCTGTGCCGATTTTGAACCCGCACTCGATTACGTCGCAGTGAAAGTTCCCCGCTGGGATTTGCAAAAATTTCACCACGTCTCCGATATTGTGACAAGTGAAATGAAGTCCGTGGGAGAGGTGATGGCACTCGGTCGCACATTCGAGGAGGCACTCCAGAAAGCGCTTCGGATGATTAATGTAGGTGCTGAGGGACTTCTCCCTACACCGATGCAGTTCACAGATGTCTCGCGCGAAGTGCGTAAACCCACTCCTCGCAGAATTTTTGCGATTGCGCAGGCGCTCCGTGATGGTGTGCTTTCGGTGGAGGAAATTTCTCTGATGACAGGGATTGATCGATGGTTCCTGCAGAAGATCCAGGACTGCACAAGCATTGCGGGTGAGATGCTACGAACCAAGGCGGATCCTCTGGATAAGGAACTCCTGCAGAGAGCCAAAAAGCACGGATTTTCGGATCGTGCGATTGCAGAGTTTCGCGGTGTGCGCGAGGAACAGGTACGGAGCGACCGCCTCTCCTTTGGCATGAAGCCTATGATTCGCCAGATTGATACGTTGGCTGCGGAGTTTCCAGCGAAGACGAATTATTTGTACATGACCTATCACGGTACGGGAGATGACATCTCCTTTCAGGGGATCCAGAGTCGCCCCAGAGCCATTGTGCTTGGGGGTGGTCCTTACTCCATTGGCTCCTCTGTGGAATTCGATTGGTGCTGCGTTGAGTGTGTGCGGGAGCTCTCGCGCCAGGGTTACGAAGTTGCCATGATCAATAGTAATCCCGAAACCGTGAGTACGGATTACGATGAGTGTGATGCGCTCTTCTTTGATGAGCTCTCGCAGGAGCGGGTGCTCGATATTATCGATGCGCTCTCACCGAAAGGTGTGGTTGTTTCGATGGGTGGGCAGATTCCAAACTCCCTTGCAAGGAAGCTTGCAGCGGCCAATGTCCCAATCCTCGGTACAGCACCGGAGAACATCGATCGTGCAGAGGATCGCCACAAGTTCAGCTCGCTCCTCGATACCCTGAAGATTGATCAGCCGGAATGGAAAGAATTCACAGATCTCACTGCTGCGGAACGTTTTGCAAGTGACTGCGGGTATCCGGTGATTGTGAGGCCGAGCTACGTGCTCTCCGGCGCTGCGATGGCGGTGGTGCACTCAGGAGAGGCTCTGGAGGGGTACCTGGCGCAGGCAGCGCTCGTTTCGCGCGAGGCACCAGTAGTTGTTTCCAAGTTCGAGCAGGGAGCCAAGGAAATTGAATTCGATGCGGTGGCACAGAATGGCGAGCTCCTCCTGTATGCCGTAGGGGAGCATGTTGAGAATGCGGGAGTGCACTCCGGTGATGCCACGATTGTCCTCCCTCCGCAGAGGGTGAACATGGAAACCCTCAATCGCATCAAAGTGATTGCGAAGGAAATTGCAAAGGCACTCCAGATTTCGGGGCCCTTCAACCTCCAGCTCCTTGCCAAGGATAATCGCATCAAGGTGATTGAGTGTAACCTCCGCGCAAGCCGCAGCTTCCCCTTTGCAAGTAAGGTGACGAACATCAACTTTGTGGAACTTGCGACAAAAGCTCTGCTTGGGAAAGCGCCAACCGGCATCCGCTACCAGACCATCGATCTCGATCACGTAGGGGTGAAAGCGGCACAGTTCAGTTTTGCGAGGCTCAAAGGAGCGGATCCACGTTTGGGAGTGGAAATGGCAAGCACTGGTGAAGTCGGCTGCTTTGGAAGAACTGCCGCCGAAGCGTTCCTCTGCTCACTCCTCTCCGTGGGATTTCGTCTGCCGCGAAAGCCGGAGAAACGCCCAGGTTCCCCCGTCCGCACTGGTGGCACAATCCTCGTGACTGTGGGATCACTCGAAGATAAGGCGGAGCTTGCACCCACGTTCCTCCAGCTCCATGAGATGGGATTTGCGCTCGCAGCAACCGAACGCACCCACGCATTCCTGGAATCCCGTGGGATTCCCTCGATGCTCCTCTATAAAATCAGCGAGCCACGGGGCCCCAATATTCGCGAGTACCTTGCGGAGAAGCGGCTCGATCTCGTGATCAATATTCCGCAGCACTTCACGGGAACCGAGATCACGGATGGCTACAAGATCCGGCGACTTGCGATCGATCGGGGTATTCCACTCCTCACGAATGTGCAGCTCGTGAAGCGCCTCGTCGAGGCAATGGAAGCAGTAACAGTCGACGAAATCCCAGTCACATCCTGGCGTGAATTCATCGGGAATTAAGTGGTCTCTTAAGAACTCCATTACACTGCTATTCCTTCGCTCTCCAAAGCCATTTCGCGAAGGACTGATTCCAGCTCCTCCTTGAGGAAATCATCGTACTCCTTGTGCTTGGTTTGCTTGATTTTGAGGAGCTTCTCCTCCTGTTCACAGAGGAGAGCATCCAGGAGTTCGCGGATGTGTCGATCCTCAAAGAGAGCTTGTTTGCCATCTTCGTCATCGACAATTTCGTCATCAAATCCGCCGGTACGGCCGGTGATGTGATCAAATTTGATCTCGATTACGCGCTTGAGTTCACGCTTGATCTGTTCGAGGTCTTCGTTTGGGGTCATGGCGTTGAAGTACGGGAAACCAGTCGCGAATCCTGCCACAGGCAGACCTACATTTCCAGTAAATTGGCAAGTTGTTTCTCCGTTACGGCGATACCACTCCCCATCTCTCTCTCAAAGGTGGGGAGTGGCCGCCTTGTTCGGAGGCGCCCGCAGGGCATTCTGTGCAAGATTAGGGCCGTAGGAACATTCTGGAACGATCCATTTCGTCTGCCTGCTTCTTAATCGATCGCTTGGTGGGGCGTCCGCCCTCCTCTACCCACGAGAAGAAGCTGGATGCGTTTCGTGTGGAAGGTCTTGTGATGCCGAGTGACTGTTCTGCCCGATCAATGATTGAGGAATCAGTCATGCCTCTTCCAGTGCGTGTGAGGCTACCGGGGAGGAAATTGGGAGAGGGATCAAGTACCACGAAGCGTCGACGGTTGAGGGAAATCACGTTCGTCTGATCGCGGAAGTGATCGCAGGCAACGATCAGCTTCGTATGGTGCTGACGTGCCTCATCTTGCTCTTTATGGAACTCACCATGGATCAGAATCCATGCCTGAAGCCCCTGTGAGGGGGGATGCTTTTTATGCCATGCGCGGTGTCCTTCGACTTGCCGAACGGAGAACGCACCGGGGGTAACTAACCCGCGGCATTCCGTTTGTGAGGGGCGTACTTCCAGCATCTGATCCGCCCATGGGAACTGGGCGCTCGAGAGGGTAGGAAGGGAAAGTACCGATGCAGTAAGCATCACGCGAGCTATGCCTTTGAAGAGTGGAGTTTTCATCATGGTATGTATTGGGGAAGTCCATTTGTTGTAAGACGGAGGGATGATGTCCAGGGGTGTAGGACGAATTGGTCCGGACCATCCCTCCGTTACGATGCTGATGACGCACGTCATTTCCGTTCCTTACGAGGATATGTTGCAATCTTGGTGGGATGTTTTCTTGTGGCAGTAATGCTTTGCGCAAGGCTGTTTTGTAAGGGGAAGGGAATCTCTCCGTCGGCAGTAATAGAAAGGTTAAAGGAATGAATATCTTTCTTTACTTCCCTCATTTCTCTGTGATTGTTTCTTCTTTCATTTCCATGGCGACCTCCTCTGTTCAGCCTCCACACCACAAGGGCGGTGTCCGATCCGCGTACCTTCGGCAGGTGGAGAATGAAGTGCGAAGTCTTGCATCATCACTCCGGGCAGTGGAGGAGAAAGCAGAGGCACTTGATCTGCAAAAAGCATGGAAGAAGCTCCGTGCGGTGGAGCGTCGCCTCCATGATCTCTCGCGACTCCCCGAAGATCCCACTCCCTCCGAACTTACGAATATGGAGCGCGCGCTTAGAGAGGCAATGCGCTATTGCACAAAGGCTGTGAGAAGCAGTTAAGATGGAGCTTCACCATCGTCCATCGGAGCATCCTCAGCTATACTTGGTGAAGGGTTCTTTCTTTCATCCGTATGGTCGGTCCGGTAGCCAAGTAGTAAGGCAGGGGTCTGCAAAACCCCCATACGCGGGTGCGATCCCCGCCCGGACCTCCAACAAATTCCACTAATTATAACTCTCCATCAAAAACTTCGTGCGCCTCGAGAAGTTCTTGGATGCCCTCTGCTTCGGCAGATGCATGCTGGGCAGCCTCGAATGCCTCCGATTGCTGACCAAGACGCAGTTTTCTGCCGGATTCGGCAAGGAATGACCGTGCATTCTGCATGGATAACTTCACTTCCCTCAACATGCCTTCTTCCATATCTGTGGTCGTATCCTCGAGAGCTTCCGCAACTTCACTGATGACGGCTTCTGCTTCGACGATTTGCTCCCCAACGAGCTCTGGGTCACTTTCCACGAGAGTAGCTACATCTGCTTCGAGCATCGTCCGAACCTCCATGGCTTCATCGTGTGTTTCGATTACTTCTGCGATAAAGAAATCCATAGTGGAAAGTATGGAAGAGGAATCGGGAAGATCTTCGGAAACCTGCTCCAGGAGTGTGTGATACCCATCGAGCGAAGTTTCGAGTTCCAGCGCCGCATCTGCGGCATCCGCTACCTCTCCATGATCAACGAGTTCCGTAATGTCATTATGCACGTTCAGCGCATAATCCTCCATCCGCTGCACAAGCAGCACCGCCGACTTTTCATCGAGCTGACCATCCAAAGCGGAGTGTATGGAGTCCTGAAGACGTCGCTCCACACGCTTCACCTGCCATTCCGTTTCTGCATTCGGGGAAACGCTCAAAACCATTTCGATGAGTTCTTCCACAAATTCCACCTTGTAGGTGTACAAGGAATCACCGGGAAGAGCTTGTTCCGCGAGCACCGCTGTGGTGCCACCCGTCGCTAGGAGAAGGACGCATGCGAACGCAGTCACATGTCGAAGTGACTTGAAGAGGAGCTTCACCCGGAAAGAAACCGACACCTCGCGGATCGGCAAATACTCCGGAACCGGATGTGTATCCATAAACACAGATACTTTCCGGAACGCAGCATCTCGGTCTTTGATGCGCATGCGCATCGCGCGAATCCCGCTGAAGTACGATCTCAAGGGAAACATGTCCTAGTTAAGACAGGGAAAAGAACACTTTCTTACACCGTACGCTGAAGGGAAAAAGGAGGCAATCATGATGAAAGAAGAGTTCGGAGATATTGTTTGCCCCTGTGGAGACGGACCGAAATGACATTCGGTGTTTCGCCGGTGATTGCGGCGATTTCCGTCGGCGACAAGCCGTCCACATATCGCAGGATCAAGGCTTCCCTATAGGGCGAAGGGATCTCGTGGAGTCTGGCAAGAGCGCGCCGCTCCTCCGCGACCTGCTCGCGCTCCTGTCGGTCATCCTCGGCTCCCACATCGAATCCCGCTTCCTGTAACTCCTCCAGAGAGTCGGTCTTACGTCTTTTGCGTTTGTTCAATTCGTTTATCGCAAGGTTCCCTGCGATTGTATAGAGAAACGCCCGGATGTTGTCGACATCGTTGCCCCGCGCAATGAACTCCCATGCTCGAATGAAAGCGTCCTGCGTCAGATCGTTGGCAGTTTCGCGGTCGCGCACTCGGACGTAACAGTGCCGGAAGATGGCATCGACATATTTCCAGTACGCCTTCGTAAATTCTTCCCTCGCATTTTCGGAAGCCCGAATGCAGTCCATACCCATGATAGTAGAAAGGGAATGCGCATAGCACAACCCGCGCAAATATCGCCGTAAGAATCGGTGATGTTGCGTGTCATAACATTACTTCTACTTCATTCCTCCAATTTTTTATGGTTTCCTCATTCACTTCCCGCATGGTGCGCAGGGCACTTTCCGCGGCAGCCACCTGTATGTTCTTTCTCGCCGCAACGCCTGCTCTGGCCGCCAAGACCGCAGAAACATCATCCACTTCCATTCCCTGTAGCCAGATCCAGCAGGCAAACAGCATCGTTCAGGATCAGAAAACGCGGCTGCGGACGTGGGAGAAAGCGCATCCGCGCAAAGGCATTGCGCTCTCCGTATGGCTGCAGGAACGCCGCGCATTTACAGACTCCCTGCGCAGCGAGCGCACCGCGCTTCTCAAGCGCACCGTGGAGTGTGGCAAGCTGAACCGGAATCGTCCGGTCACCCGCACGGTGCCGGCGGCCGCCAAGCCCTCCACGCGGCAGGAGAAGAAGGCACTGCAGCGCCAGCAAAACAAAAAGGGAGTTCTACTCCCGTCGCAGATTGGCAACCAGACAAGTGCAAGGATTCTCAACGCAGGCAAACAAAGAATGAGCGTCCGGAGCATTCGCGCTGCAGCGGTGGAACGCACGAGCATCTAAAGACTCACAGAATGACGAAAGGGGGCAGCACGAACTGTCCCTCTTTCGGTGCATGCAGCACCGCAATGCAGCAATATCAACCCACTGAATTCAAATATACATAATTTTTGAGCTCTCCGCGTCAAGCCATTTCTCATCCAAGAATGAGCCTGAAGGAGACTGAATGATCGAGGAGTGATCAGACATAAACTCCTAATGGGTATTATCGCCGCTACGATCTGCTCCAAAGCAGACCTCCACAGTCGCATTCAGGACACCAAACGAATGAAAAAACGGAACTCCTGTTTTTCTCAGGAGTCCCGAGTGTGACGACTGAAGAAGCTCTCTTCCTACTCCAAGAAGAACGAAAGCACCGAGGAGAGTACTGTGATGAGGAAGAGGCACAACGCGATTACTGCCGCAATATTTTCGAAGCCGTATTTTTCCCGCAGCTCATTTGAGTCATGGAATGAGAAGTGATGATGAACGGTGCTGATGCGATTGGGGATATGATGATTCATCATGAGAGGGGAAAAAAGATAAAAGAGGGGAGGAGCTTTCCTGCTTATTCCTCCACCACGATTGTTCCACGATGAGACGTGTGTACGTGGTTATGGAATCCGAATGAACCCATGCGATCGAATTTGAAGGTGAAGATTTCCCCCTTCGTCAGAGAGCGCTTTACATCAAATCCGGTGTAACCGGTATGGAGAGGATGCGGATTCGAGGCAACCCACAGAGGCAGGGGACCATCGTTCTTAAAGGTGATGCTCTCTCCCTGGTGGATTCTCAAGACTTCCGGAGAGAAGCCGCTCTGGCCATAGAGAATGATGTGATCATCATTCACCTTATCATCTTCCTCTTCCGGCACCCGGTCTGCTCCTGGAGTTCCGTACTTCGCTCGCGCAAGAGTAACTATCTTCACCACTTCTGCGCGGTTGATGGAATCCCCAGGACGGAACGTGCCCGTGGCCTTACCCCGAACATCCGTATCACCGGAGAGTATTTCGTTCCGGCTCAGTATTTCGATGGATGCGGCGTAGGGAGTGCCAGTCTTCACATCAGTGTACCTGGTTTCCACACCTCCTACATCGGTGATATCGACGCGGAATGCGGCAGTGAAGAGTGATGCGACTTCGGCACGTGTGGCTGGGCTATTCCACATGATACGGCTTTGATTGCGCACGAGTAAAAAATCCTCTGCGCGAGAAACGGAAATGTATGGGGATGCCCAATGGGTCACACCGCTTTCGATCATTGATCCGTAGAGCTCTTCATCATATCCTGAGCCCTCCACCGCTATCTTCAGGGCTTCGGCCATCGTAATTGAGTTCGCGGGTCCAAACTGACCGGTGAGCTTTCCGCGATCATCTTTGTAGCCGCTCACAATGCCTTCTTCCGCAGCACTGCGAACGTACTCTGCAAACCATGCTGTTTGCGGAACATCCACAAATGTCACTGATTCTCCCTCCACCATCACCTGAATCCCGAGCGCAGAGGCGCTGAGAGGAAGGGTGATGAGAGCGGCGGAAGCAATGAAACCAGAAGTAAACCGGGAAACAAGAACAGGAGTTGTCATAGAAAAAGGGGGAATGTCATACATGATGACGATGAAAGAACCTTGATCTTACACCTCTCCGCTAGATTTCCTTCCACTGAATTTACTGCTCTAATACTCCTTCGGCATTCAAGAGCTCCTGACGCTCGAGGCTGGTTTCTGTTCTCTCGCGAAGAGAACGCCTGCTCTCTGGTTTCCAATTGAGCTGATACGGGGTGAGATTGCGTGATCGCCCGTGCGCTTGCAGCGCTTCCTCCATTTCCACGATCAGGGATGCTTCTTCAGCAGCTTGGAGACTATTTCTCGCTAAGGAGAGTGCTTCCCGATTCTCACCTGCCTGAAGCCTTGCTTTTGCATCGTGCATGTTTGCCTCAGCCGCTTCGAGCTTGGCATGAACACGTCCCTGATCGAGCCAGAGAGCCCCGGAAGTTTCCTCTATGGGGACAATCACGATAGAAGAGCGCACACTCTCCAGGTAGTTCTGTACTTTCTCCCCTGCGGACTGGATCATGCGAGAAGCATCGTTGCCTCCTGCAAGATGTTCCTCGATCTGCTGGTGGGAAGCAGCGATTGCTTCCGCCTCCATATCAATATCATGAATAAACGCAGAGAGGGGGTTCTCTGTGTCTTCTCCGATCGTTGCAAGATCCGAGAGGACAGCGCTGTGTGCTTTGAGCATGACTTCAAGCGTCGCAAGAACTTCCAGTGCACTCTGCCCCTGCCCTTCTGCTGCGAGTTTCTCCACACTCGTACGCGCACGTCGCACCTGATCCAGGAAAGCCTGACTGAGCGCTGCTGTCTTCTCCGCCTCGAATGCATCAGTTGCTACGAGTGTCATTGCTTCTTTGAGCCGACGCTCCGTTCGTTCCACGTCCCAGCGTGTCTTTGCTTCCGCCGTGAGTCTGAATGCTCCAAGGAGCTCCTCATTCAAGAGAAGTTTGACGGGGTACAGAGAATCGCCCGGCACTGCGTATCCCGCGGCAAGAGAAATCCCACTCACGAGGAGAAGGAAGAGCGCTGTCACAGGGAGAAGACGGAGCTGGGGGAGGAAAATAGTGGAGAGGAATTTTTCCCATACTGGCGGATCCCTCACCTCTCTCTCCTCAATGTCGCTCTCGAGGTGGAATGCGCGTCGCAAACGGAGCTCATGTTGCAGGCGCATGCGGATTGATGCGTGTTCATCAGGACGCAGCGCAATTTCTTTTGAGTATCCGGCCAAGTGTTGGATATTGCTGTATCCCATATGTACTGGAAGACGTCCAGAATTGCGAAATCTTACGTTCTGAGGCTGTAAGGAATGAGAATTCTGCATCAGATGTAGTCGAATAGACGATTTTTCCGCATCCTGAAGCCCTATTTCCTTTGCCTTTGAGAAAAACTCCTGTAAGTCCATAGAGGGAGAAAAAATCAAGAATCGTGAGGAATAATGGATTTGAGCATTGCGAGGCCACGGTGAAGACGAACAGAAACCACATTTGCGCTCACGCCAAGAATGTTTGCAATTTCCATGGGTCGGAATCCATCGATGTACCGCAGCATCACCACTTCGCGGTAGGGTTTTTCGAGCGAATGGAGAGTCGTGAGAATGATTTCTCTGTCGATCATGCGCGCTCCAGTATCGAGCTGAGTGTTATCTGGCGGATCGAATCCTTCCTCCTGGAGTGCTTCGAGTGATTGCTCTTTTTTCTTCCTCGATTCATCGATGATCAAGTTATTCGCAACGCGGTAGAGGAATCCGCGCATGTGACGGATTTCTTTTCCCTGGATCATCGTATCCCATGCACGGAGAAATGTTTCCTGCATGAGTTCCTTTGCGCGCTCGCGGGAAAACACTCGGAAGTAACAGTGCCGGAAGATAGCGTCGGCATAGGCGTCGTACGCTTGGAGGAGCTCCTCCTCTTGGGCTAACTGTTGCTTCCCTTCCCCCTGGGTGGATTTGCTGGCTTTGGAAGCCATGCGTGGAGCGTAGCGTGCTCTCAGGATTCTGTCGATAGGATACTCTCTCATTCTTGCGGCGTGAACGATACGCTCATGAGCATGGTGATGAGCCCCTCTTCGATTGTCTCATCCACGGAGTAGGGGAGAGTTCCTGTGACGACGTACCCTGTGGTGCCCTTCACGAAGCTCACTTGGTAGAAGCGCCGAGCGGGCAGATCGCTCACAGGACGTGCGGTGAAAATGTGGAGGATCGTCTCCTTGCTATCCACCGTAATCTCGCGCTTCTCCACGAGATTGTACTCGGGCGATTTCTCCACAATCTTCATATTGGCTTCTGCATACGTGAGCGGTGCAACACCACTCTTCACGCGTTCCCTGGTAATCACCACGTTATCGCGCTGGCCGCCGCGCTCTTCTTTAAGCTCGAATGCAGCAACTGTTTCCTCTGGCACCCCTTCTGCCCTCAATTCCTCATCTGGCACCTGCTCAAAATCCTCAATCAAACAGAGCGAGTATTCCTCAGTTTTTACAATATCTGTGCACGTTGGAGCGGAACTGCATCCCGTGATGAGGAGCATAAGCGCCATACCGATCGATACGTGTTTCCGCATGGAGCGGAGCATAGCAGAGAATCCCCCTGTCCTCTCACAATTTGACAAAACGCGTTAAGTAATTCTCATCACCTTCCCTCCATTGAGGGAAATGCGAAATTTTGGTAGAATAGAGGGATTTATGAAGAAAAACACAATCTTCACATTGATGACGTTCCTCATGCTGCTCTTCCCCTTCGGAGCGGGTGCAGTGAACTTTGAGGAATTCGATACCGTTGCAGGCATTGGTGAGACAATTATTGTGGATAAACTCGAGAAGCTCGAGCGTCAGGTTGTCACGTTCCGCTTTGCCTGCAAGGGGGGGACATTCGAGCGACAGAGCGATGTGGATGGTGGCGATGCCGAAGTTGTTCTCCTCTCAGAGGAGGTGGAGAAGGCAGGCATCTGCACTGTGAAAGTGGTGAACAGCCGCAACGAAGAAATTGCATCGGGATCATTCGAAATTTTCCCCGATGTGCCGATCCGTTCGGAACTCCTGCAAGTTCATTCGTCCGAAGATATGGAAATTGGTCGCGAGACGGAACTCAAAGCCGGCTACTTCGATAGGTACGGAAATCCGACGACGGGCAGACTCGTGCTCGTCTCTGGTGATGGTGATGTCACTCGTGGTGCAGAGGATTCCTCTGGCTACCTCCACTTCCTCTTCACACCAGATCGTGCAGGGATGGTGGAGCTTACGCTCATCGATACATTCACGGAGGAGAGCCACCCTTTTGCATTCGAAGTCATCGATCCCTCTCCTCCCCCTGCTGCTCCTGCAGCGCAGAATCAGTCGCAGGGAGATGCAGTGACGCTGCTCCTCGGGCAGCTCATCCGTGCGAGCCTCCTCTCCGAATATAATTCCGGGAGTCAAAATCCTTCGGAAGCGACACAGGGAGATTACGGTCTCGTGGATTCATTCGAAGTGGAAGTGGGGGATGGAACCTCTACGATCCAGGCAAACTCACAGGAAGATCTCCTGATCACGGCACTCGATCGGCGTGGTCGCACGGTGCAGAACTACGTAGATCGCGTGAGTATCGAAGTATCGGATCCCGATGCAATCGTCCCCGGCGGACTCATCCGGTTTAAAGCGACAGACCGTGGACGAAAACTGCTTCCGCTCTCTGTGGTGTTCCAGACCCCCGGTGAGCAGACCATCACCGTGCGCGATGAATCTGATCCAAGCCAAATCTTCGGCATGACGAAAGTCTGGGTCCTCGGTCAAACGAGCACTCCCACGAATCGTTCCATTGTGATCCACGAGGGCGCGGGCATCAGTGCGAATCGCAGAGTGACTCTCAGCGGTACAGCACCTGCGTACACCAACCTCTCACTCATCCTGGTGGATCAGGAGGGAGTCGAGGAGGAAATTGCAAAGACGAGCTCTGGAGAAGACGGCACATTCCTCTTCCAGGTGACTCTCCCCGGAGAGGAGAGTGAGTACACGCTCTTCGTTCGTGATCCAGAGGACCGTGTGAAGGATTCTGATCGCATCATCGTTACTGTTGATGCAACAATGCCAACGCTCCGCACACCACTCCTCACACCAGCAACAGTTCAGGGCGGTGCACCGTTTACAGTCTCGATCGAGGCAGAGAGCGGACAGAAGGTATTTGCTGAGCTCCCGGGTGTTCCACGCGCAGAACTCCTCCGGAAGAGTGCAGGCTCAGAAGCAGGATTTGATCTCTACGAGGGGAAACTCGTTGCTCCCGCTACTCCAAACCAGTACCTCGTTACTGTCATTGTGAAGGATTCAGCAGGGAACGAGGCGAAGGAGACTGCCACGCTCGTGGTGGAAGCTTCCACTGTCGGACCTGCAATCATTCAGGGGCTCCGTGCAGTGACGGAGAATCAGGAGGTGGTACTCTCGTGGACTCCCGTTGCCGCTGCCGCAGGGTACCGCGTGTACTTTGGTCCGAGTGCGGAGGATTTGGATCGATTTGTCGATACCAAGGTTCCCTCCTCTGGTATTCGGCTCACGGGGCTGACAGCGGGAGAAACATTCTTCGCAGTTACAGCGCTTGATTCTTCGGGGAACGAGAGCGCCGGGAAGAGTGCAGTTGTCTCTGCCAGAATGCGCGGTTCGCTCTTTGAACTCCAGGCAATGGGTATGGTGAATGGCGCAAAACTTGAGTGGGTAGCGCCCCCTGGAATTTCAATCGAGCGCTACCAGGTTCGGTACGGCATCGAACCAAAGGCACCTACGGAAATGCGATGGATCGCTCGGGAGAGTACCTCTGTACTTCTTCCTGATCTCATTAATGGTATTCCGTACTTCCTCTCGATTGGGGCAGTGCAGGCGGATGGATCGCTCCTCCAGGATACGGTGGAGGTGATCGTTATCCCTGGCGAGAACGGTATGCCGGGGATGCGCCTCTCTCCTTTGGATCCGCTCCCACCGGG
>Ga0209542_10008468_pt1 | contig 19206 bp, 23 predicted proteins | sample RifCSPhighO2_01_FD_184028 | JGI IMG/M metagenome (GOLD analysis project Ga0209542, IMG submission 184028) | Soil microbial communities from Rifle, Colorado - Rifle CSP2_plank highO2_0.1 (SPAdes) (version 2) | ecosystem: Environmental > Terrestrial > Deep subsurface > Rock core/Sediment ...
CACTTCAGATTCTTTTTTTAGCTTTTCAAAATCTTTCTTTGGTATAGTTACTGTTTCCATTTTATTATTAAAGATAAGCTAATTTATATAGTTTCCCATTCTTAAAAGCATTATTATAAAGAAGTATATCCATCAAAATAATACTCAGAAACATTTTTAAATGGTTTAATATTAAGAATCTTTATGAATTCCAGGATTAAGATTCTATCATTCTTATTCTTCATCACAATTCCATTATTTATATCCTCATGTGCTATTAATGTAGATCCTTCTGTTGAAATAAAATGCAGACTGGAACCTGATCCTGGACCTTGTAAAGCCATGATTCCAAGCTATTATTTTGATCAAAATGAACAGAAATGTAAAGAATTCACTTGGGGTGGCTGTGATGGAGTTAGACCATTTGAAACTTTAGAAGAATGCCAAAGCATTTGTCAAGATCAAAATGAACTTGATACATCATGTGCAAAAGACAAAGATTGTAAATTAGTTAATTTAGATTCAACTTGTTCTTTATGTCCTCCCTGCTCTCAAGATATGTCAGGTAATAATATCATAGCAGTTAATGCAGAAAATTATAAACAATATAGATTAAATCAAATGAAATCATTATGCCCAGATCGTTATGAATGTGCTATAAATGAATCTCCAGTTAATTGTCCTCTTGTACGTTGCCAGGCCTGTGACTTATTTATAAATGATAATTACACAGCAACATGCAATAATAATGTTTGCACTAAATCAATAAAAACACCTCCAAAAGAATTTCAAGGTGCTCAAGGTACAATCTTATATGCAGAAGGAGATTGTATGCCAATGAATGCTCCAAGATTTAGAGAATACACAAAATATAACGGCTATCTGTATTTTATATATCCAACTATACTTTTTAATCGAGGTACTAATATGCAAACTGAAGAAGAACTATTTAATAGTGCTATAAAGACTCAAGTTAAAGAAGGATATTATGAAATATCTTTAAACCCAGGGACTTATGTAGTAATGTTAAGAGAAGTTTATAGTCCATACACAAACATTACAGTAGAGCCGAATAAAGCAACAACTCAAGATTTTTCATTCCTCAAATGTTTAACATATTAACTAGAATAAATCAACTACTCTAATATAGGATATTTCTTTACTAACTTTGTCTTTGCCCAATATTTCCCAAAGCTAAATCTATCAGAATTAAAATAAAATAATCCTATAAATATAATTAAATATATTATATGTTCATCAATAATAGGATTATGATCTGGAGGGATTAAAGCTAAGAACATCAGAATCATCAACAATGCTCCGCCCAATGATGCAATCCTAACAAAAATACCAATTATCAATGCCAATCCTATTAAAAGAATACCTATCATAAAAATCCAGTCAATTAAAACATTACCTGCCAAACTTTTATAAATTGAGGCAAATGGTCCATGTGTTCCAAACTCTAGAAATCCAGAAGTTGGACTTACACCAATTATCCAAGACTTATCTTTGGCTGTATTAAAACTCAAACCGAATAGTTTATCAAGAAAAGCCCAAAGTAATATCCAACCAAGTACCAGTCTCAAAATTGACCATATTAATTCTTGTTTGTTACCTTTCACAATATTATTTGAAATTACATATTTATAAAATTAACTATTAGAAAACTATAAAAATAACTAAATTATCTATAATTTATGCAATTTAAACATAAAATAATATTTTTTATAGCACTTTTCTCAGTTATTTTATTTGTATCAAGTTGCGTTCCAGAAACAGGAGATCCTTGTTCTGGTTTTAAAACTCAAGAATCTTGCAAAGATCTTGACCAAGATGTTAAATGTAAATGGATTAATGATCAATGTTTAAGAGTTTCAGATAAATGTGAAAGCTGTCAGAATCTTAAAACCGAATCTGAATGTCTATATAATGATGAATGTAATCTTATATGTGACTGGAAAAATAATGAATGTATCGAAAAGGAAATTCCGAGAGACATTGATCCTTTATTAGCTTGTAAACAAGATTCAGACTGTATACTTGCGCCAAGAGATGTTAGTTGCTCTATGTGTTCCCCATGCAGAATAGATGTATCAGATTATATAGCGGTTAATAAGAGTAAGTATAATGATTATAAATATAAACAGTGGGAACAAATTTGTCCAACGTTCTTTAATTGCTACAATAAAGGATTTCCAGAAGAATGTCAGAATTTCTTAATATGTCCTTCTTGTGCAACAATAAAAGATAATGATGTTTATGATGCTAAATGCATAAATAATGTGTGTACTAAATTAGAGAAAGAACAAGTTGCAATAGATGAAGGTGCATATGGAATTATTCAATATGGTGAAGGAGACTGTATGCCTCCAGTAGTTGAAGAAAGAAGAAGATACACAAATTTTAACGGAGATGTTTATTTTGTTAGAGAAGATGAATTTCTTAATGGTATAATAGAAACAGACGAAGCATTTGTAAGTAAAGGTTTTAAAACATCAGTGAAAAATGGAGAATATAGAATAAAATTAGAGACAGGTGATTATAGACCCATATTAAAAGGAGTTTCGCAGTCCAATCAGAAAATTTTAATTCAAGATAATAAGTTCATTAAAAAAGATTTTAAATTCTTTAAATGCTTAACCCAATAACTAGCATCTGTACAATTTGACACTACTAATGTTATTTTTTAAATCACTGCCTTCTTCAATAAATGTCATATTATCTATAAAACTTCTAATTTTAGGGTTTATCCTATCAATTGCTAATTTATCAATTATCAAAAAACAATTATCAATATTTTCTAATTCTTCCAATGATACAAATGGTTTACCTGTATAAATGTCATGTGTCATATTTAAGATTTCTTCCTGTCTTCCAGACAAACTAAACATTAAACCATAATCCGCTTCCTTGAAATAAATTTTACTAAGTACAGGATAGGCGTCAATAATAATCTCATCCTTATAATTATTTTCTATATATGAATATGTTTTTTTAAAGTCAGGTTGGGGCGTTAAGCTCTCCAATTCATAATTGTCTTTTGGAATAAAAGTAAAACCGCTTAAAAGCACAATCAAAGTTAAAATTCCAGTTGCAATATATTTAAACTTCTTAAAGTAATTTGAAATAAAAACAATTAAATAAGCTGCAAATATAAATAATATTGGCAGTATAAAAAATAAATATCTGTAATGCATCAAAAATATAAAAAAACTTAATATTAAAAGAGGAATAAAAAAAGAAATAAACAGAAAACTTGATTTCTTAAATTCCCAAATTGAAATAATCATTCCAATCAATGAAAAATAAAATAAGATCTCATGACTGAATCTAAGAAAATAAATGTATTTCAAAAAATAATTTACATAAATATAATTATAATCAGTAAAACTTACAATTAGTAAATAAATAAATGGAATAGATAAAATGAATAATGGGATTAAAAATTTATTTGTGAAAATAAATTTGAAATCTTTATAATTTAATATAAAATAAACAAGATAAATTAAGATTAAGCTAAATCCAAGACTGTGGGTAAAAATTGTGACCAAAGTTAACACTGAGGTTAATATAAAATATTTTAATTTCTTATTATTGCTAAACTTATAAAAAAGGAATAAGGATAATAAAAAGAAAAATTGCAATTGTGAGTACATTCTAGCTTGCCTGCTCCATGCAATTTCTATGCTCGAAAAAGTTACAAACAATGCAGCAATAATTCCTATTTTCTTGCTATAAACTTCCTTCCCAAGAAGGTATGTAATAATAATGCTTAATATCCCAAAAATTAAAGATACAAACCTTGAAGCAAAAATAGAATCATTAAATATTTTAATAAAAAAAGCCATAAAATAAGTATTAATTATGCCTCCTCCATAAACAAAACCACTTTCTAACCTAGGAATTGCATATTTTAAAGTTTGAATGGCTGCATTTATTGAAAAACCTTCATCAATCCAAAGACTTTGTTGACTTAAACTATAAAATCTTAAGAAAAATCCATATATAATTAGAATAATCATTAATAAATAGAAAATCAGATTCTTAAGGTTTTTCATGCAATTATCTATGGGAAAATAACTATAAATATTTCTAAAAGGAAAATAAGCCTAAATTTTATTTCAATTTATATAAAGGTAGAAAATATAACCAATAGATTTTTTTTTGCTATAACTAGGCTTTTTCCCTTATAAACATAGATTTTATAAAGGCCTATATCTATCTAAATACTGAAAAAATGAGGCGGAAACCAAAATATTTACTTCTTGTAATCATATTCATCTTAAGTACTATATCCTTAAATGTCAAAGCAGGAACAGCTCCATCGTTAAACGCCACAATATTTCAAACTCAAGGCATAACAATAGTTCCGGGAAATTCAACCGCTACCTATACCTTGAATATATCCGTTCTAAATTTTGGTACTGATGTAGCAGCAAACCCAAATTTAACTCTGTTCATGCCATATGGTATGTTGAATAATACTGCAGGCACTTGTAACGGTCCTGGTGGCTTTTATGAACTAAACAAAACAACAGTTGCCTGTAATATTTCTATTGGGGGGCATATCTTAAATAGATCATCAAATAGCACTCAAGTTGTAATAAAATCATTAATTTCAAGTTTTCAAAATTATACAAGTCTACCATTTACAGTTAATGCTTTTTGTACTAATTGTACTGCTGGTATTAACTCAACTAATACAACCTTTATCAATACTATGCCATTCTGGAGAAATCCTAGACCTAGAATTAGTTTAGATTATATATTATCAAACACTACAAATTCTACATTCTTAATTGATGGCTGGCATCAGTCAAGACCAATATATGAAGTATGGCTGCCAGTATTTTCATTTAATCAAACTTCAAATAGGCCAGAGCCAGCTAACTTTTCTTATGGAGATATAATTTATGCAGACAAATCATTTATGGAAAATCCAACATATATGGAAATGTACAGTTTTTCCTTAAATTTCACATTAATATTTAATCACACAAATTCGGCATTAGGTGAAGAAAATGTAACTTATGTAATTAGCGCAGGAGGCTATAATACAACAGCACAAAGCCTTAGGCCATTACTAATTCAAAGTTTCAATTACACTGATTTGAATAATCAAAATATTACCCAAATAATTGCCGTACCTGCTCCTTCAGGATTCACAGTATATTATAATAACTCGATATTTACAGATTCATCCTTATTGGAAATTTTTGGAATAAACATTACTTATATTCAAGTACATGGTAATATATTGATTGATGAACCTGCTAGAAGTAAATTTTTAGAAATAAGAGCCCCATCAACTCTTGGTAAATATTTAAACTTTTCAATTAAATTCACATTATTGTATGCTGGTTCTAATAGTCCAAATACTATTTCACCTATATTTGTTACAAATCAGATTGTTGGCGGTTTTGATCCAAGAAATGGGGATGCCCCTCCAAGACCAGGTGATAATATTACAATGTCTTATATTGCAGATATTAAAAATACCTTAGCAAATTTCACATTAGATGGAATTAAAATTAGATTTTTAACTCCTATAAACATAACAACAAATAGTTCATCATTTAATATGAGTTCAAATGACCAAGTTTCTTGGTATGATGTGAATATATGGAATAATACCCTTAATAATGGTATTATTATCAGAGGATTAATTTGCAATTCTTTCATTGATGCAATTGGAGGTTCAACAACTTCAGGGGATAATATAACTATGTGCTTTAATACATATGATTTTAATTTGAGCGCTCCTCAATTTAATTATTGGTCCTCTGGATATAATACAACCAATATAACGGTTAATTCAACAGCTACTATGAGTTTTCCGATATTAGAAGAATCTGACTTAACCCCAGATACCCCAAATTCAGCTAATATATATAACGCTACAATATCACTGAGTCAAGCTGGTAAATTAAACCTTACTGCCGAAATTCCAGGTTTAACATTACAAGATGGAATCACCCAGGTCTTAGTTGATGGTGACCCATTGTCAAGCGGTAATTATACTCATGGCAGTTTCCTAGTTAACTCATTAGGTCAAGGAACTCATACAATATCAGTGTCCTATACAAAGGCAAGTAGTGCTGCATCCTCAGGAAGTAGTTCTGCAGGAGGGGGTGGCGGTGGCGCTGAAATTAGGAAGGTTTTCTCAATCATGAATCCAGGATCACCAACATCGTGGAATATTAATGATGCTAGCATTGGTTTAATGTCAATATCAATTAATGTAAAGGAAAAAGTTTCTGGTGTTAAGATAATAATAAATAAAAATCCCCCTGATTATTCAAAACCTTCAAACTTAGATGTATTTAGATATTTCTCTATATCAGCACCAGCCCTAGAGAATAAAATTAAAGATGCTACTATCAACTTTGAAGTTAAGAAAGAATGGATTTCCCGTAATAGTGTTGATCAAGATAAAATTTTCTTGTTAAGATATTCAAATAACCAGTGGCAAAAACTTGAAACCAAGAAAATTAAAACCGCTCAAACTTCCATTGAATATCAATCAACTACTCCTGGGTTTTCTATATTTGTAATAGGTGGCGAAAAAACCTTAGTAAACAATTTATTACCAAAGCCAAAAGTTACTGGATCACAAATTAAAGATATTCAAAAATCACCATCTGATAATCAAGAATCATCTAGAAAAACCAACCTCACTTCATTAATTATTATAATCCTAGGCTTAATTATAATCATTGGTTATTTTGTTTACCAAAGAAAACAACATTTTAAATGGAAATCATAAAAGAGGTGATATAAATGAAAAAAAATTTAGGGAGCAATGATAGGACAATGAGATTTATTGCAGGGATTATATTATTATTAATAGTATTTTTATCAAATAATATAAATCTCTTCAAAGCCATTATAGCAATTTTCGCTATTATTGCAATTGTTGAAAGTTTCATTGGCTATTGCCATTGGTATAATATTGTTAAAGTTAACTCAGCAGTGAAGTCAAAGAAATAATTAAGCTATTCTTTTATTTTTTTCTTTTCTCAATAATCCTGCTATTTCAACCCATGGCCCACCTTTGAGCTGTATTAAATCCAAATTTTCATCAGCTAAATCAGAAATCTCATGTGGAAAATTAATCCAATCATCAACTTCTTCAACATAATAATCAGGAACTAAATTATTCTCATTTTTATCCTTTCTCCAGTATAATACTGCAAACCTAACACTATTAGACACTAATCTTAATTCTTGCATAATCCTTTCAAAAGTTCTCCCCTCATCTATAATATCCTCTAATATTAACACCTTATCAGTATCTCTAATTCTTTCTTTTAATGAACCCAGGCCCTCAAATTGTACCTTTTTTCTTTCGCCAGGCCTATTATAAGAACTTGCCTTAAATGATGTATGGTAAAAATCATTATGACCCACTGCCTTATATAAATCAATAATTGTAGGGGCAATAATAGAGCATCCTCCTCTGTACACAGAGCCTATAACATTAGGAAAATATTTACTTTCATGAATATTTAGAAATAATTCTGCAGTATCATTATATACTTTTTCAAGCGAAAAAAGTTTCATTTTATTTATCATATAAATAAAATTAAAAAGATTTCTATAATTTTTTTAGAACAACTTAGCATTCATATATTCAATACTTTATATTTTCACTATTTAAAAGTGATTATATAATAAAGAATCTAGGCACTTTATTCATATAGTCAAGATATTCCTTTCCAAATCTTTTAATTAATTCTTTTTCCTCAATTAGAGAAGCAACATAAAATCCAATAAATATATAACCTGCATAATATAAGAAAAAATAATATCCTGACAATAAAGCAATTGCTAAATCAATTATGAGATACTCTACGTATCTTGGATGTCTGGCATACCTGTAAATTCCTTCAGTAACTAAAACCCCCTTATTTTGATTTCTTAATTCTGCAACGCAAGTCAATTTCAAATATCCTAACACCTTCACAACTTTCATGTCTATAATTATAGCAATAATTAGAAATACAAATCCCAATGCTTGCAAATACAAATTGGTATTGAATTTTGTCGACAATATTATTTCTCTAAATTTATATACTCCAACAGCAGAAATTATCCACAATATGCCTAGGCTAAAGTAAGTAATTTTCTTTAATTTATTGGAATATTTTAATGCAATAATATGAAAAATAATAAGCCATATCGGTATTGGCAATGAAAAAGCAATTAATATTAATAAAAAATATTCAATCATAAAATTATAGTAAGTTAGTAATATAAAAATATTATTATTTATTAAATTTCATGAACAGATCCAAAAAGTGAGACAAAGAAAGAATCTGTCTTATGAAATTCATTCCTATCAGGAAGCATTCCGCAAGAATATTCAATTTTAACTATATAACCGAAGAAAAACTTGAAGGAATTTGTTATTCCACAACCATCGCAATTAAAACCACAACCGTCAGGATAATTTTTCCATTTTTCCTCAAATTTTGTATTCACTAAATTTTCAGCAAAACTTTTTGTAATCCAAGGTGACCATGCCAATAAGATTAATAATAAAAAAATCAATAATTTCTTCATAGATTTCTTAAATTCAATCTATATTTAAAACTTATTGTATTTACTTAAAATTAAATTAATCCTTTTATAGTCCTATTATTTTCAAGTAATACCTTTCCGTCATATATTATTCTTATATTCAAAGAATGAACCTCACTTTTCTGGACTAATCCTAAACCAAAATCCTGTAAATCAACACTATACTGATGCACACCAGTATATCCCTTTCCAACATATCCAATTTCCTTTAAATCCCCATCAATTATAGTCTTAGGTTCTTTGGATCTTTCAATGAATTTGATTAAAGACATAGTTCCCTCTTGATTGTCTAAACTAACCAATACAATAGATTCTACAGGAAGCATACTATCTTTGTCAAGGAAAATAGTAACTTTTGAACTAACCATCTCTTTATCTTGGTCAACAACTGCAAATCCAGTTATTTCGGGTTTAATTATTAAAATCAATGATAGTACCACTATCGATAAAGTTGGTAATAAATAAGGTAGAAATTTATTAAATTTCATAAATAAAAAAATTAACTATTAGTATAAATACTTTTCTCACTTTCTAAACAATCTTTCATTTTTAAATAATAAAAAATTAAATAATTATATAAACAAAAATCCTCTCAAAGAAAAAATTCAGTTGATCCAATTTCTTGAACTTATATTTATATTTTCTAAATAATTTTAGTACATCAGGAGTTAAAGAACTAAAAACAATCAAAATTTTTCCATTTTCATTTAAATGTTTTTTAGCTTCTTTCAAAAATCTTTCAATTATTTCATTTCCTTTTTTTCCACCACTCAAAGTTAAACTAAATTCCTTATCAACGTCATCTTTAGGCAAATAAGGCGGATTAAAAATAATTAAATCAAATTTTTCTTTAATATTACTGAACAAGTCAGAATAAATTGCATTAATTCCTTTTTTCTTGCAATAATTGACAGCTTCTTCAGAAATATCCGATGCTAAAACATCATTGGTGTTTTCTAAAGCAGTTAAACTTTGAATCCCACTGCCACAACCCATATCCAAAACTTTACCCTTAGCAAATTCCTTAACATATTTATTTAATAAGAAAGAATCATCAGCAGGTTCATAAATCATTGTACATTATCATAGTACTCTTTAACTCGTTCAAGTATTGTTTTCAAATACATTTCTTTAATTCTTTTATCAAATATAACAGAAAGAGGTTCAAATTCAGTAATTCTATAATCGTTTTTTATTTTTTCAACTAAATAAACATCTCTCAATCTTTTTAATTGTCTTCTGACATTAGAGGCTGCTACTCCCTTCAATGGTAATTTATATTTTTTTCTTAAGTTTATTGTCTCTGTTTTAACTTCTTCTGAACTTAACAATATCTTTTTATTCCGGGATTTTAATAATACTTGTAATATATCAACAATAATATCTCTTGAATCACCAGGTTGTAATAGCCCTGTAGAAAGACATAACTTTCTTACTAACTCTCTTTTATCTTTAGTATATGGTTTTTCGTATCTCCTTAAGGTCAGTTCTGCCAAAGGAGTATCTCTTGATATTGTCTTAAGCATGCTTAAAAGATATAATCATTAAATTTAAATAGCTTATGGTTATATATTTTCTAAAGATTCCTTTAAAAAATCTATTTATAAATCATAAATATAGTTTTATTTTCAAATATGGACACCACAATTAAATTAGAAGATAAAGTAATAGACTTAAGTTCATTTCAGATTAGATCGAAAGTAACAGAATCTGACTTAGAAGCATATTATGATTCTATTTTTGGGTATATTCATGAAATAAGTGATTATTTTGAAGATCAAAATGCATTTAACAAAGCTATAATTGATTCAAATAATTCAAAAAGACCTAAATTAATCTCAAGGCAATTAAAATATCCCTTTTTATGGGAATTAAGACCTTCGATGGCACCTTTGAATATTTTTAGGCCAGCAACAAGGAGACTTCACGGTAAATATTTTTTTGGACCGCAATGTTTAATAAAAATATCAAAGCAAGAGCCTGCCCAATATATTGAAAAACCTCTAGATTTTAGATTACATGAAGACATAGAGGAAAAATTTAAACAATATCCAAATTATGAAGCCATTATAGAAATTCCAAATGACAGTAATTCGCATCTTGCAAAATCGAGCACCTATCATGAAGCTTTGCATTATATTATAGCAAGATATCAAGTTGAATCAGGTAGAGATTTTACAACAATAAATGTTCAACAGAATTTATCTAAACTTGATAAATATGCTTTGAAACATCTTACAAATGAGCTCATAGTTGAATGTTTAACAGATAAGCTTTTGTGTCATGATCCAGATGCACAGTTTGAGGCGAGGTGGCCTATTTATTCATTCCATAATGGGTTTAGACATATTACCGCAGCAGTTAGCGGAATTACTATAGGCTTAATTATTGGTGCATCAATTTATAATCCATATCTACTTCCGTTGATATTAGTGCCAGAAAGAATCAGAGATTCTATTTTATATCAATATAAGCAATCAAAGAAAACTGATTTATTGCAAGAAATAGAGTATCCACAATTTAAGTTATAAAATTAATAAAAAAATAAAAAAAGAATTAAATACACCTACCTGCAGAGCATTGTGTAGTATTCTCGGTCATATTATTGCAATTTGTGCTCCAGGTTTCGGCATATGTAACATTACCATTAAGATTACATCTTCTTTCATATAATAAAGTTGAAGTTTTGCAAAAATCATTATATAAATATGTAATATTGCTTAAATCTACACCAGATATATTTCCGGTAAATCTTGCATTCAAACCGCCATCACTATCAAAACAAGTTTGCACTTTTGATGCAGATACATAATTCCAAGTGTAAGCATACACCATAGTTGCTACGAAAGCAACAACAATAACTCCTAAAACAATTTTCTTATTCAAATCCATCTTTTTTATCCTCCATTTTTTTCAATAAGTTTATTTGAAATTTTCTTATTCAAACAATATTTTAAAATAAGTCTCACTTTAAAACATTTGCCAAAAAAAAAATAACTATTTGAAACTCTATTTTATAATTATAACAAGCTTTATATATAAGTATGAAGGCAAAAGGCTAATGGAATTAGTAGCATGTTTAAGCACTGGAAAAGGAACATGGGGTCATGTTAATAGGTTAATAACCGATGGCTCTTGGGAAAAAATTATTCTAATAACTAATGATTATGGTAAAGAAAATTTCTCAAAAGATGATAAAACTGAGTTAATCTCAGTTAATATGAATCAGGGTTTAATTGAGCTTCGAGATGATATATTTAACAATTTAAAGGGTAAATTTAAAGATACAGAAGTAGCAGTAAATTTTATTTCTGGTGCAGGTAGAGAACATATGGCTTTAATAAGTGCCTTATTGAAACTGGGTATTGGTATAAGACTAATGGCTCTAACAAAGAATGGTGTAGAAGAAGTTTAATCAGATTTTATTGTTATAGTTCCACCAGTACTTTTAAATTCTCCGCCTTCAGTAGCATAATTAATTGAAATTGCCCCAATATACATATTATCATTCAAGACATTATATACTGGGCATGAAAATGTTGCAGTTTCCCCGCTATTTAATGTATTGACTCTTGGATCACATATACTTTCTGTGCTCACAGTTAATGAATTTACGCTATAGTCCCATTTATTTTGCAAAGTCAAAGTAAGAACATTACCTTCAAAATTTGAAGAAAGGCATTCAAATCCTTCAGTGATTTCACATTTCTCTGGAATAAAATTACCTGGATTCATAACTCCAAAATAAGCCAAGGATCCAATGGCAATTAATATTGGCATAGAAATTAAGAATAATATGCAAATAACAATTCCAAAAACCATCAATACTTTTTTCTCCTTTGTCTTTATTACATAAGTTCCAGCAATCCTATCGTGAAGTCCCTGCTTTTTTGGATGCCATGCAATCATTAAATAACCAATACCTAAAATTAAAGTGCTTATAATTTTCCCAATATATCTTAAAATTGCAGTTGGAATCCCAACATATTTATTACTTTTATTCACTATTTTTAATCCCAATATTTTTTTGCCAGGTGTTCCTCCCCTTATGCCATCTAAATATAGGATCAAAATTAAAAATATTAGATTAACTAAATATATCAAAGCATTCATCTCTAAGAAATACACAATTAATATATTAAATAAAAGATTTGGAATACCAAGTATTATTAAATCCCAAAAACTAGCGGATAATCTATACCAAAAGCCAGCATACTCATATCTTTCCTCGTTTCCTGCTTTAATTTTGGGTTCATTAGAAATTTTTCTATTTGTTAAAGAATAAATTGCCTCATCAACAATACTAGCAGAGAATCCATTATTTAATAATGTATTTTTAGTTTGTTCTAAACTGTACCCTGCCTTGAGACTCTCTTCAAGGTATTGTAATAACCTTTGATCAATCATAATTTCTTCCTGAAATTAATATAAGCATAGAAAATGAATAATTGTATGAACATATAAACAATTGCTGATAAAATTAAAAATATCAATGCTAAAATTATTCCTACCATGATTTTCATCAGAGTATCTGTTTTAATAACCCAAAAAATACTTGCTTGCATCGGTGTATTGATAAAGAAATTAGATATTAAGGTTATTCCAAGTATTACTAAGGTTAAAACTATTATATCTTTCATCTTTCCTTTAGTTAGTTTAAAACTTTCTTTAATACTTGCAGACGCAGACTTATTATCCAAAAAGATTATAGGATTTATAAAAAATAATTTCAATGCTATATAGATAAAATAAATAAACGATATAATCAAGGATAAAAGAATTAAGATTATAGCCAAATTATCATAATTTATATAAGTAATAGCGGCTAAAATCCATAAAACTATCAAAGGCAAAGCAATAATAATTAATACTAACAGATTTAAACCAATAAATCTAATAAAGAATTTATTTGCAAAAGAAATCATATGATGGTAATTTAATTCAATTTTTTTAATGTTCATAGAAATTAATGCAAACATACAACAGCTAAAATAAAGATTTAGAATTATCCCGATCGAAATAAAAATAATTCCAAGAACAATGTTTTTAACAGTGAATATTTCTGCAAATTTTTCAGTAGAATCTTCAGAATTTTCCAATATTTCAGGTTTATCAACTAAATCTTTATAAATTCCACCTAGATCAGTAAATCCTAAAAATATTAGGAATAATAAAAAAGGAATTATGATCATTATTATCACTGGAAGAATAAAAACTTTATTTTTAATAAGTTCGTCCCAACTTTTATTGAAGATTTTTCCTATTTCCAAGATACTATTTATATAAATTATAGGTATATAAGATTAACGGAAAATAAAAAAAAATTAGAAATTAAACACACCTACCACTAGAACACATTGTGGTTCCATTTACTATACAAGTTCTATTTGTTGATAATGGCATATAATCCTGAGAGTACCAACCACAATAGTATTCAGTTAAATATGTAGTATCTATACAAGTATCTGAGAATGAAAAGCTAACACTTTCATCGTCCCCAGTTACAATCCCAATAGTGTTAACATTTATACCCCCATCATTATCATTGCAAAAATCTCTTGGGCTTTCATCATCATCACCATAGCTGGTACACTTACTATCTAAATAAAGATAATCTATGAAACCATCACCATCATTATCTAATGAATCTTCACATTGTCCAATTTCACTTGTATCACTAAAGCTTGAACAACCAGGATCACTTGCATCAGCCAAGACGTCTAAATCACTTGCATCATCTACTGAGTCATCACACATTCCATCTATCTCGTTATTGTCTGCATAATTTGCACAACCGAGGTCACTTGGATAATCTATTAAGTTGTCTCTATCCAAGCTATCCAAAGTATCATCGCAAGCTCCATCAATTTCATCATTGTCACTATAACTAGAGCAGCCTAGATCATTAGGGTAATCTGCTATGTTGTCAGTATCTAAATTATCAATTGTATCATCACAAATAGCATTTACTTCATTTGAATCTGTTACAGAAGTGCATCCAGCATCACCATTACTAAGTCTAAAATCAGCAACTGCGTCTGCATCGTTTACTTCATCAAGACCATTGTCACAAACTAAAGTTGCACTTATTTCTGTGTTATCTCTTGAATTACTGCACCCTGGATCATTTGCATAATCAACCAATCCATCATTGTCATCATCAATTCCATTATTACATACTTTCGGGGCAGCAAAAACAAAGCTTCCCACAATACCTAAAACTAGTACAAATGCCATCAAGGTGGCCATTTTTCCTTTTTTATCTATATTAAACACCTCCCTTATATTCTTAAGTTTTTTTAGTTTATCTATATAAATGTATTTTTACCTACCATAGGTGAACTGAATTAAAACACAAAATTTATATTACTAATTAGCTTTAATTTAATTATGAGCATATTTAAAAATATCTTGTCTCACAATGAATCTCTTTTTTTAGATCCGATGGCCTTAGATTTAGAATATGTGCCTCAAATAATCCCATTTAGGGAAAATCAGCAAAAATACATAGCAGAATGTATAAAACCACTGTTAAGTAATAGGGATGGAAGAAATTTACTAGTTTATGGATATTCTGGAATTGGAAAAACTGTCGCAGTAAAGCACCTATTAAATGAGTTAGATAAAGAAACAGACGATGTATATACAATATATATCAATTGTTGGAAAAAAAATACTGAATTTAAAATTTTAAAGGATATTTGTGATCAACTGAACTATAAATTTATTGCTAATAAAAGTTCTGATGAGTTATTTGATGATATTAAGAAATTAATTAATAAGAAATCTGCTGTAATCTGTTTAGACGAAATTGACAAAATAGAAACCACAGAAATAATTTATGCTTTACTTGAAGACATTTTAAGAAAAACTCTTATTTTTATTTCTAATGATAAGCAATGGTTAGTTCAACTAGATCCAAGAATTAAATCAAGACTTAGCATAGAACTCTTAGAATTTAAACCATATAATTACGAAGAGACAAAAGAAATTTTAAATCAAAGAATTAATTTGGCTTTTATTCCAGGTGCTTTTGATACAAACGCAATAAAAAATATAGTAGATAAGACATTTGAATCAAATGACATAAGAACAGGTATATTTTTATTGAAACAGAGTGGTGATATTGCAGAGTCAAAATCTAGCAGAAAAATTAATCAGGAACACATAATAGATGCAATCTCAAAACTTTCTAACTTTAATTTCAACAAATCAACTGATCTTATTGATGAAGATAAAATTGTGCTTGACTTAATTAAAAATAATTCTGGAAAAAGCATCACCGAAATTTATGAGATATATAAAGAAAAAGGAGAAAAATCATATAGGACATTTCAAAGAAAAGTAGATAAACTTAGAAGAACTAAATTGATTAGCACTGAAGAAATTAATGATGGCACTAGAGGCAAAAGCACAAAAGTAATTTACAATAAAAAATTGAACGATTTTTAGATATATAGACAAAATACCTTTTCAAGGGACATTTTAAAATGAAAAAATCAGAATCAAAATGGAAGTTAAAATTTAGTCAAACTGGAGTAGATATATATGTGTTAGATCTATCAGATAAAGTGTTAGAATACAAGATTGAATATATGCGCTATAATAAAAGAAGGTTTGAACTTGCATTAAAAACTTATAATAACAAAGCATTATTGGCTGACGCTAAATATTATCCAGATAATTTAGAATCAGATGATCCTGAATTGATTGTTACAAGAGAAGATAGAAAAGAGCTCTTAAGACTTAAAGTAATAATGGAATCACCAGGTTTGAAAACAAAAGATAGGACTGGATTAGATATCTTACTTGAATCTTTAGAATTTGATCGCTAAGCAATAAGAGCTTCTGATAATAATTTTCTAATATATATTTTGTATTCAATAGACACGCGACAAGCATGCGCGTGAACTATTTATAATAAAATTCCTTAAAGTAGGTAAGGAGGTGTTAGAAATGGTCGATTTAAGTGAAGAAAGAATACACAAACTCTTGAGCGAGGTCCTTCAATCCTTGCCTATAGATGAGGAAATAGGGAGATTTAGGAAATGGAAATAGATGTCCATTCAAGGAAAGGTCGGGCAATATTACTTGATAATGATGAAATAGAAGACTTTGAACAAGGATTTCTAGAAGGGTATTTTAGTTAAATCCTGTTGCTTTTTTCATTTTATTATTGCCGTCAAAAAATCTAAGAGTTTTATTTGCTTCTTCAATAATAGATGTTAAGTCTTGATCCTCTCTTAATCCCTGTGTCATTTTAAAATATATACTTTGGGCATGTTTTGCATGTCTTCTCATGTAATAAGCTGAATGAATTATATCCCATATATTTTCTGGAGAATTTGTTGGTATACCTTCGTAATATCTATAATGTCCCAAAGCTGTTCTTTTATATCTCTTATATGGCCAATAGTATTTGATATATATTAAAACCTTCTTTATCATTTACACATGTATGATATTTAAAAATATAAGACTATCGTTTCTTCATGTCAACTATGGATTTTTATAAATAACTTTATTAAGGGATTTATACCAAAACTATAATTTTATATTAAATTGTCAATAATTGCTTTTATTATCATAAATTAGGAAAGCCAATAATTTATTTATAAAGTTTCTTATTCCTTCTTTTCGGTTAAATATTTTTATTAAACTTATCATTTTTAAAGCTGTCAAAAATTTTAATTTGCTGTGAGAACATCGCTAATTATTCAAAATAAGAAAGAACTCTTTTTAACTCACCATCTTTTTCTTTAAATATATGGACTGCCTCATAATATATCTTATTATTAATCACATTAAAATCCATCCTTAATATTGATCCAGGATCTATTTTAGGGTAATAGTATGTTGGTATACTAAATTCAACCTCTGAAATCCCACTATTAATATCATTTAATTCAATAACATAGTCAGAATCAGCAATTTCTTCTTCATAGTATGCTGCTTTAAATTCAAATGGTACAACAACACTTGCCTGAGAGTTCTCATGGCAAAATTTAAAGTATGCATGACCTGCTACAATACCTTCTAGCACAAAATTGGACATGGTTATAAAAATTCCATTTTTTTTATAAGATTTTATGTTTTTAATTATACAAATAATATTAGATATGATAAAAGGTAATAAAAATAAGGTAAGAAATAGATATCATGCTCGCATACTTTCTATTGGACCTTCTTTAATAAATAAAGGACTTCCTCCACCACCTCCCCTAGGAATTTCAATTACATTCATAGAATCACACCATACTACCCCACTACCTACTGGTAAAGGACCGGGAGTATTATAACATAAAACTCTCAAAAACCTAGCATCTTGCCTATTATTTTCAACATCAAATTCAATATAAGCCCAATTATTGTCTCCGTATAGTCTCCTAATATCAACAGGATTAATATTTAGTTTACAATTAGAATAATCCCATATCGGACTATGGTCTACCTTTTTACACTCACTGATAATAGTTCCATAACAATTATTATCTATGCAATCTGTCTTTATATATCCACTTACTCTATATTTCTTATTATATTCTACAGGTATATCTTGATAAGAATACACCCTATTATTAGCTGTCAATAATTTCAACGATTTGCTTCCTTGATATTTTACAATTCCATCCAGTAATCCTCCTTGGGTTGTTCTGTGGCCATCAGGCCATAAATTATTGACAATATTGTCATCGTCTGTCCAGCTTGGATAATAATCTATTCCAGAATCAACTTCATAGGAGGGATTTAAAATATTATGATTTAATTCAAAAGGTATTTCAAATTCATATTCAATTTTTGCAGGTGTTGCAAGCCCATTAACAATTAATTTCAATTTTATAATTTCTTCAATTGGAGGGGTTAATTGATATGTATATAATCCATTACCTAAATTAGTCATTACAAATTCTTCCTCTCTATTCACATAAGAGATTTTTAACTTAGCACTATTTGCATTTTGTGTTTGAAGCAAAACTTTAAAGTTTGAATTAGATTTTATACTCTCAGTGAGGTCATCATTAGTAGATAATCTTAAGTATAATATACTTGGTATTTGTTCAACAAGATTGTTTGTACTGAAAGTCAGGTTTACTTTGGATCCATAAATATTATTACTTATTTTATATGTGTGATCTGCTACAAGATTATAACTTCCACTTCCAGATAAGGTAATACCTTGGTTTTCTGAATAACTATATAGATCATATCCCCTTAGAAAACCGGTATGTACAATGAGACCATTTTTGTATAAAGTATAAAGAGAGCTATCAATTCTTCCAGTAGAAAGATCTTGATTTAAATAATATAATAGTTCATAAGAGGGTCCATGAAACTCCAGATAATATGGACTCATATAAGATACCTTCCCAAACCAAAAGTCAGGACCCAAGCCCAAAGTACTTTTTGACACATCTTCTGACAATAAGGTAACAAATCCATCTCTATTATAATTAATTCTTTTAAAGTTTACTTTTTGATTTTCATTAGATAACAAAGCAGTTTCCTGCTGCCAATCAAGATCTTCTGAATAAATTGTTTGTGAATAATGAAACATTGAAGCTTGATGTTTCTGTAAGTATATTCTAAAATTATTTTCATTCTGGTACTCATCTGGAAACCATGTCATTGAACCAATTCCTC
>Ga0209542_10008469_pt1 | contig 19202 bp, 16 predicted proteins | sample RifCSPhighO2_01_FD_184028 | JGI IMG/M metagenome (GOLD analysis project Ga0209542, IMG submission 184028) | Soil microbial communities from Rifle, Colorado - Rifle CSP2_plank highO2_0.1 (SPAdes) (version 2) | ecosystem: Environmental > Terrestrial > Deep subsurface > Rock core/Sediment ...
GCTTGCGCGCAAGCGAGGGGAGGTTTACCCCGTTAGAAGTTCATCAAAAGTCTTTTTATCATATTGATATTAAGGCGAAGCCGCCTTTGCGGCTCCAGTTGTATTTACTAAAAGTCAACTGCCAAACTTCTAACGGGGTTTATTTTTTACCGCGTTTTGGTATACTGAACAATATTATGCCAAACGCGTCATCCTGAACGCAGTGAAGGATCTTTTGGGATTCCTCGCTATGCTCGGAATGACAGGAAAACGTGAAAATGATAGATTCCCAAAAAATCAAAGACATGCTGGAGCGGGGAGTGGAAGATGTGATCGTGAAAGAACATCTGGAGGAAGCTCTGAAATCCGGCAAAAAATTGCGGGTGAAACACGGCATTGATCCCACCGGCCCGAAAATTCACCTTGGCCGGGCGTCAACTTTGCGCAAGCTCAAGGCGTTTCAAGATTTGGGACACCAGATCGTTTTAATCATCGGTGATTTTACCGCGACCATCGGCGATCCTTCCGACAAGCTTTCAAAAAGACCGGCGCTCATGAAAGAACAAGTTAAGGAAAACATGCGCGATTATGCGAAGCAAATCGGCAAAATTTTGGATATGGACAAGGTTGAGTTGCGCTACAACAGCGAGTGGCTCGAAAAACTGAACTTAAAAGATATAAATGAACTGGCCGAGTGTTTTTCTTTCCAGCAGATGGCCGCGCGGCGCAATTTTAAAGATCGCTTAGACAAAGGCGAAGATGTCAGTATGCGCGAGATGCTCTATCCGCTGATGCAAGGGTACGACAGCGTGGCGGTGAAGTCCGATGCGGAAGTCGGCGGCTTTGACCAGCTTTTTAATCTGAAAGCCGGGCGCGCCATTCAGAAACAATACGGCCAGCCGGAGCAGGATATCCTCACTACTCAAATGCTTGAAGGCACGGATGGCCGGAAGATGTCCACCAGTTGGGGCAATGTTATCACGATCGTTGACGAACCGAATGATATGTTCGGGAAAATTATGGCCATAAAAGATGAGCTTATTTTAAAGTATTTCTGGTTATGTACCGACGTAACCCAAGACGAGCTGGATGAATATCAAAAACGGCTGGAAAGAGGCGCCAACCCGCGCGACATCAAAATGGAGTTGGGTAAAAAGATCGTGGCACTTTATCACTCGGCCGATGACGCCAAAAACGCGGCTCTTGAATTTGAAAAAGTTTTTTCAAAAAAAGAGCTACCGACCGAAATGCCGGAATACCTGGCGCCAGCCGGCGAGATGACGCTTCTGGATATTATCGTAAACGCGAAACTGGCCAAAAGCAAAAGCGATGCCCGACGAACAATCAGCCAAAAAGGAGTAAGAATTGACAGCCAAGTCGCCGATGACGCGCTCGCTCCAATTAAAATTACTCAAGCGGGCATCGTCCTCCAATACGGCAAAAAAACATTCGTGCGCGTGAAAACAAAGTAAAGATATGGTATAATTTAGGAGTGCGGGATTCGAACCAAGTCAATTTAGCGGAGCGAAGTCGGGCAAGATTCAAGGCGCGAGGAGGAAGCGGTAGTTTGCGCTACCGCGACGACGAGGAACGAAGAAGCTTGCCTGAATTCGCCCGCCCTTCGGGAAGCGAAAAAATGGCTGATTTCTTTGTTGCTCCTCCCGAGGTCGGGCTTCCGCCCGCTGACTCTCAGTTATCACTAGAGTTATTTGTCTTTGCAAAGAGGAGAGGAGTTGATGGATGTTCCCGTTGTTGGAAACCCGACCTCGCCATATTAATGTTTCCGAGCTAAATCAAATGCTCAATGTGGCGAGACCCGATCTCCAACAACGGGAAACCAATTCAACTCCCTTCGTTATCTCAAAGACAAATAGCAATGAGGTAATTGTGAGTCAGCGGGCGGAGGTCGGGTCTCAACATCGTCGCGCCTCAAAATCATCTCATTTTTTTCGTTTCTAAATTGATTTGGTTCGAATCCCGCACTCCTTACAGATGATTCCCATCCAAGAACAATCGGAGTTGTCATCTCAATTTAAAAGAAAACAGATCGTAATCTGGGGGTTTTTGTTTTTATTCATACTGACGACGGTTGGGTTTATTTTCTATTTGGCATACCGGATGATGTCCGAAAGAGGACCGGGGCAAGCCATTGGAACAAATCAATCAGCCATTAAAATTCCGGTTTCGAGCCGGTCGGCCGCGGCCAAAGAGGCTGAATATAGCGAAAACTATTTTCTTTACGGCGAATTTTTTCCTCAGGATAGAAAATATAAAATATTTAAGGTTTATTACAAAGAATCAATCAGAGAAGAGATTTATTCATTCCTATGGAGCGATCCGGATAAAATTCCAGGCCTTGCCGTCCATGAAGAAAATATCGCCATTTTCCAGTCGGCTGACAGCGCGCTTTTTATAAATCACAACGGTAAATTAGCGGCGACGAATGATTTTACGCCTCCTTCGGAACATTTCAGCGTCTCGCCCGACGGCAAAAAAATGTTCTATTTTAAATTTATGTCGTCTCTGGGCAATCCGATGCTCATCTTGCGCGATCTGGAAAAAGACAAGGATATTTATACCTGGCCGCTGAATTCCCAAGCGTCGGAAGTCTGCGATTTCTCCGGCTGGTCGGTGGACGGCGAAAAGACGTATTGCCTCGGGAAAAAGGGAAACACAACCAATCTAAAAATATTTAACGCTCAAAACCCATCGTATTCAATAGTAAAAACCATCCGCGACGCGAATGACGCCAAATATTACGCGGAGCGTTCAATATTATTGTTCGCGATTAAAAATAAAATTTCAATCTATAACCAGAACACCAAAGAAGAAAAATTAGTTTTCTCGGCTCCCGATGGCTCATCCGTTAAAAATATATTTTTAGCGCCGGATGGCTCGCGCGTGTTTCACACGCTCAATAATAGGATTTACTCCGTAAATATAGACGGCTCGGACAACAAAAACCTGCTCGGCGAAAGAGACGCCGAGTTGGTATCGCTTTCCACGAATTCCCGTGATATACTCTTTAAAATGCCCGATGGCGATGACAACCGGCTGGAGCGGTATCTGGCCGGTGATATTGAGGGGAAAAATATACTTGATCTGTTCGCCGCCGGCAAACAGGCGTCCGGAATCCAGCTTATCGGGTGGTATTTGGGAGAAAACAACACTCACTAACGGTAAGCTTTCGCTTTCTCGCGTCATTCCTACGCTTTTCTGTCATTCCCGTGAAAGCGGGAATCCAGTAAAACAAAAATGATTCTGGATCCCCGCTTTCGCGGGGATGACAAAATAAAAATTTCACGATTCAGACATGCCTAACTTTCCTTCCGAAGAAATCAAATCCAGATTGGACATCTCGGATGTCTTATCGGAATATATAAAACTCCAAAAAGGCGGCGCGAATTACCGCGCTCTTTGTCCGTTCCACAACGAAAAAACCCCGTCGTTTTTCGTATCGCCGGCGCGTCAAATTTGGCATTGCTTCGGCTGTGGACTGGGCGGCGATATTTTTTCTTTCGTAATGAAAATGGAAGGCGTGGAATTCGTGGATGCCTTGCGCTTGCTCGCTAAAAAAGCCGGGGTTGAGCTGAAATCGCAAGATCCCAAGCTCTCAAGCGAGCGGTCGCTGATTTTGGAAATATGCGCCGAAGCCACCCGGTTTTTTCAAAATAATCTGGCCGACAAAAGCGGGGAAGAGGCGTTGGAATATCTCAAAAAAAGGGGTTTTTCAAAAGAAGCCGTCAAGGAATTCCGTGTGGGCTGGGCGCCGGATGAATGGAGCGCGCTTTATAACTTTCTCTCGCTCAAGGGATATAAAGCGGATATGATTGAAAAAGCCGGCCTGGTTCTGGCCAGCGATAAAAGCGGACGCAGAAAATATTTTGACCGGTTTCGCGGACGGATAATGTTTCCATTGGCCGACCAAAACGGCGCGATTGTCGGCTTTACCGGCCGCTATTTGAAAGAAAGGCCCAACGAAGGCAAATACGTCAACAGCCCACAAACGCCGGTATTCAACAAAAGCGCCTATCTTTTCGGTCTGGACAAGTCAAAAATGGAAATAAGAAAGAGCGATCTGGCGGTGGTGGTGGAGGGCCAGGCGGATTTAATGATGGCCTGGTCGGACGGCGTGAAAAATATCGTCGCCGTTTCCGGCACGGCGTTTACCGAACAACAGCTGAATCTGCTCGGCCGGTACACGCGCAATCTTTGTTTAATTTTTGACTCCGATTCGGCCGGAGATACCGCCACCCAAAGAAGCATTGCCCTGGCGCATGCTCTGGGATTCTCCGTGAAAGTCGCGCGCATCTCCGACGGTAAAGACCCGGCGGATTTCGTCCAGGCGCACCCGGGGCAATTCGCCGGAGAAATTGAAAAAGCTATTTCCATAATGGATTACTATTTCAAATACGCCGTTGAGAAATATGATTCAAAAAACGTGGACGGTAAAAAACAAATCGGCGCGTTTCTTTTGCCTCAAATCAAGAAAATAAAAAATAAAATAGAGGCGCATCATTGGCTGGAAAAGCTGGCCGGCCTGCTTGGGACAAAAATTGAATATCTGGAAGAAGAAATGAAGCAAATGTTTTTGCCGGATGAAGAGACGATCAGTACCCGCGATCAGGCGCCCGCCGGAAGCGTGGAAACCAAAACAATTTTAGACTCTCTGCTTGAGCATCTGATGACGCTGATTTTATCATTAAAAAGCCAGCCCTCAATAGAAAAAACAGTTAAGGATATTGAAAAATCGCGGTTTTATGATATAATGGCGCGGGAAAGAAAAACGCCTGCCGAGCGGGTGTTTGACATTTTTATAAAAGATTGTAAAATAGGCAAGTCTCCGGATAGTTTTTTGTCCAAACTTGACGAAAAAGAACAGGGGATAGCGCGAAAAGTATTGCTGGACGCGGAGCTGGCATCTTACGACGATACAGAAAAAGAGATATCGTTCTGCCTTTCCCGAATAGAAAAGGAAATAATAGCCGACCAGCTGAAAACACTGGAATCGCGATTGAGGCAGGCCGAAGCGGGAAAAGACGCAAAACTAGCGGAAGAGCTTCTGCGCGAAGCTCACTCACTAAGCGCGAAAAGGCCTCATTAGAAGTCGGGCTTCCACCGGCTGACTTACGATTGCCACCGGCACTATTTGTCTTTGAGGTACTGTCTGGATTTGAGTGATATCCCCGTTGTTGGAAACCCGACTTCACCAAATTGATGCAGTTACTCAAGTCAACGAAAATCATAAAAGATAATTTAAAATAATAAATGCCGATGAAAAAGAAACTCAAAAAAACCAAACCGGCGAAAAAACCGAGAAAAATATCAAAAAAAATAAAGCCTCAAAAAAAGAAGGTGAAAGTAACCGCGCCCAAAGCCAGAAAGAAAGCCAAGCTCGGCGAGAAATACAAAGACCATATGGACGAGCTGGTCGCGCGCGGAAAATTGCGCGGTTTTGTCACTTATTCGGAAATCCTGCATATGATGCCCAATATTGAGCAGGATATCACCGTATTGGAAAAATTGTACGAGCGGCTAAGCGACGCCAATATTGAGCTGGTAGAATCAAAAGAATTGCTGGAAACTCCGCTGGAAGAAAAGACCAAGAAAGAAGAAAAAAAGGAAGTTGTATCCAAAGTGGAGGATGAAATCGGCCGGGACGCGGTGCAAATGTATCTGATGGGCATCGGGAAAATCTCTCTTTTAACCGGCGACGAAGAAAAAGAACTGGCCAAGAAAATACTCCACGGCAATGAAGAAGCGCGCCAGAAATTGATTGAAGCAAACTTGCGTCTAGTGGTCAGCATCGCCAAAAAATACATCGGCCGGAGCTCGCATCTGACACTGCTCGACCTGATCCAAGAGGGGAATATCGGCCTTTTCAAGGCGGTGGAAAAGTTTGACTACACCAAAGGATACAAATTTTCCACTTACGCGACCTGGTGGATCCGACAGGCGATCACGCGCGCTTTGGCCGACCAGGCGCGCACCATCCGTATTCCGGTGCATATGGTGGAAACCATCTCCAAATTCACGCAGGTAAAACGACGCCTTCTGCAGGACCTTGGCCGGGAACCGCTCGCGGAAGAAATCGCGGTCGAGATGAATATGGAAATAGAAAAAGTTCGGCATATTATGAAAATTTCCCAAGAAACGATTTCTCTGGAAACGCCACTCGGCGGCGACGACGAAGACTCCACGCTCGGCGAATTCATTGAAGACGAAAAAGAGATAATGCCTTCCCAGAGCGCCGCGCGCGGACTTTTGCGCGACCAGCTCAAAGAAATAATGAGCGACCTCAACCCCCGGGAGCAAAAGATACTGGCGATGCGCTTCGGCCTGGAAGACGGCGTTACCCACACGCTTGAAGAAGTGGGCAAAGAATTCGGGGTCACTAGAGAACGGATCCGCCAGATAGAAGCCAAAGCGCTTGAAAAGATAAGGGTCCATCGCAAACTGGATAAACTGAGAGGGTATTGAACAACAAAAAAACAAGCACAAATAACTAATAACATAAAAATGTGTTTCGATTTTAAAACTAGAAAGTTTACAAAGACACGCGGAGTTTGCGATTACATCTTGCAGAGGAAATAATTTCTAAATTTCCTCACCATGAGAAATATAGGTTCATTGATCAGACTCGTCGGGCTATGGATTCTGTGATTTTAAATATCGCAGAAGGATCGTATCGCGGCATACCGAGATTGAGGACAGGACAAAAGTTTATGAAATGCGGCATAAAAACTTGGTGGAAACCCAGAAGGAGCTGGATGAGCTTACCAAAATGAGATACCGTCAGCTTATTGATGACGAAACTTTTATCAAAGAGAAGAACACGCTCTCCAGCAAAATCTTCCAGTTCAAAGAAAATCTGCGAGAGACAGAGACACGAGCCGAGAAATGGCTTGAGCTTACCGAGAAGACATTTGCTTTTGCCACTTATGCCCGCAAGGCATTTATAACTGCAAAAGGGAAAGAAGGGTTAGAACGGAAGAAGGAAATTTTACTGGCACTCGGAAAAACGCCGATTATTAAAGACCAAAAACTCGCCATTGAGCCGAATGAGTGGTTTGCAGAGATACAAAATGACTATCCTGCGTTAGAAAAGAAATACTTAAGGTTAGAACCGACAAAAATGCCGATGAATAAAGCAAAAACAGAAGCTCTCGCCTCTGTTCGTGCACACTGGCTCCGCGGGGAGGATTCGAACCTCCGACCAATCGGTTACACTTAGTTGGCAAAGTGGACTATATCATCTCCTTTCTTTCTCAAGTTAAGGGGTCGGGCGCTAATGAGAGGTTATTGTTGGGGCTCACTCTCTAGTCTCTACACCTGCCTCAAAACTTAAACCCTTTGAGGATTGGCTCGGTGTTGGGTTGACTTCCCTTTCACCGAATTCACCCGATTTTTCAATCCCGATTTCTCGGGAAAGCTGCCTAAAACAATTTGCTTCATATCACAATTTGTGAGCCAAATTTTTGACAGCCGACTGCGCTACCGCTGCGCTACCGCGGAATATGTAAATTGACAAATAACTAACTAAAACAAATAACTGATGACAATATAATCTACTTTAGTGACTTTGTAAATGCGCTTAATTGCCGTGCCAATTCTTCCATTGATGTAAGAAATCGTTCATCTGTCGTTTTTTCAATATACTTGCTGTCATAAGCAAGGTCAAGACAACTTACCACTTCGTAAAGCGAGGAAGTTGCTTGATTAAGAAAACGCGCGAAATCCTGCCATTTTTGAGTTCTGTTGGGACTGTCTTGTATGTTTCTGGCGTGGCCTGCTCCGCCTTAGGCGAAGTTATATAATTAGGTAGTTATTGGCAAATAATGGGTATATTAGCATATTTTTGGGTAGATTAGACGACCACTTGTGTAGATTTGGATACTATGATACCATATCTTTATGGAAGAGAAATTACTCACAATCGGCCAAGCCGCTGAATATCTCGGCGTCTCCTTAAATACCCTCCGCCGTTGGGACGAAAGCGGTAAATTAGTTGCGATCAAAAAAGAGGGCGGCACTCACCGATATTACCGTGAAAAAGATTTAGAAATTTTTACCAGCGACCTTATGAAGTTTGCTTCTGAATGGATAGAAGACGGCGTTGAATTTCCCGGAACATTTTATTGTCCGACAAGCTCTATTTTTAACGCAAGGTTGACGAAAATGGAGTACGAGCTGATGCAAAAGCCCGGGTTTGAAAAACTATATTCTCTCATTGTCTTAATTACCGGAGAGATTGGCGATAACTCTTTTGCTCACAACCTGGGCAAATGGCCGGATACGGCGGGAATATTTTTTGGTTACGATCTTGAAAAGCGTATTATTGTGCTTGCTGATAGAGGGTTAGGCATTTTAGAAACATTGCGTCAGGTTCGTCCGCAGCTTCCCAGTCACGTAGCGGCCGTGAAAGTCGCTTTCACTGAATTTATTTCCGGGCGCGCGCCGGAAAAGCGCGGCAACGGACTTAAGCTTGTTCGTGAGGTTGTTACTGATCAGCCGTTTGATTTGTTCTATACCAGCGGTGACGCCGAGGTGCGCATGAAAGAATCGGATAAAGCATTCCGTGTTACGCGTGGTCAACGCATAGTACGGGGATGTCTGGCTAAAATAGAGTTTTAAATAATCAACAAATAAAAAATATATGAAATTACAACTGGAAAAGTTTGGTAAAACATTACTATCGCGGGAATTAGGCAGTGAAGCTTTTAAGGCGCTTCAGCCAACCTTGCGCGAGTTTCCCAAAGATGAAGAGCTGGAAATAGATTTTTCCGGCGTATTAACATTATCGCCTTCATGGGCGGATGAATTTTTAAGTCCATTATTGCATCAATTTGGCGATCGTTTAATTCTCTTGCCAAGCGATAATCTTTCGGTGCACGCGACACTTAGAATTTTAGAAGAGGTTAACAAACGATTGTTTAGGATTAAGTCTTAAGCGCGACAAAGGTGACGAAAAGGGCGTGGCTGGAAGGAGTATGGAAGTGAGTTCTAATGCCCCTTGCGGCCGAGGACGACGGGGATAGTTTTGAAAAGTATGTCAAAGTCTATAACGACGCTTCTTTGCCGGATGTAGTAAAGGTCGTATTGGAGTTTTTCCAGACTGTCCGCCACACCAGCACCCAGAAGCGGGCCGTTGATCTGGGCGAGGCCGGTCAGGCCCGGCTTCACCAAGTGGCGCATTTGGTAAAAGGGCACTTCTTTTTCCAATGTCTGAATAAACTCCGGTCTTTCCGGGCGGGGGCCGACGAAACTCATATCGCCCAAGAGCACATTCCAAAGTTGGGGCAGTTCGTCAACGCGCAGTTTTCTCAAGACGCTTCCCACTTTTGTGACGCGGTTGTCTTTTTGTGCGGTCCATTGCGCGCCTTTTTGCTCGGCATTTTCTATCATCGTTCTGAATTTTATCAGTTGAAAAAGCCAGCCGTTTTTACCCGTACGCGTTTGCGTGTAAAATACCGGCCCGTGGCTGTCCAGCTTGATAGCTAAAGCTATTAATGGGAGGAAGGGAAGAAATATAATGCTTAGCGCGAGAGCTAGCGCGATGTCCAGAAGGCGCTTCCACATTTTGTACACGCTTTTTTCCGATTCAATTAAATTTTCCAAAAACCAGGTTTCCCCGATGATGGAAATTGGGACTTTACGCGCAATCTGGGCATAAAATCTTGGTAGTTCCACGATACTCACTTCAAGCGGGATAAGCGAGCAGAGGATTTTGGCCATATCTTCTCTTTCGGCCGGATTCTTGATATGCACGACCGTATTGATGCCGTTTTTTTCAATTATTGATTTTATATTTTCAGCTTCGGAATAGTTTATTTCTCCCCAGGCTTTGTAGCCGAGCTGGGGGTTGCGGCGCAGCATTTCCATGATTTCCAAGGACTCTTTATTGGCTCCGATGAATATGATATTATTAAGGAAAGACTCCGATTTGATGAGCGCGTTGTAGCTCCGGCGCCAGAGCAGGAAAAGAGCCAGAAATATGAAAACCATCAGGAGTAGGGTAGTTTTGGGCGCGATGTCAAAAGACGGATTGGCGTAGAAAATAAAGATGGTAATGGCGACGGTGAGGGCGATTGTCTTGAGAACGGTGGTGTAGAAAGCGTAGTCATTTTTTGCGATTTGCCGGTTGTAGAGTCCGGCTATATAGAATACCCCGATCCACACTAAAAATGTGATGGAAAACGGCCAAAAATGAGCCCGCCAGACAAGTTCTGCCGGAACTTCCCGATATCGGATCAGCAAGGCCAAGTACAAAGAAAGATACAGCGTCGCTATATCTCCGATGATCAGTATGAAATTTTTGACCCGACTGATGATGGCCATAATTGAGTTTATAAAGTCAATAAAGTTCGTAAAGTTAAAAGTCATCGAGTCGCTTCGCGACATTCTTAGTTTGCTGACTTTACGGACTTTATTGACTTTTAAGTTACCATACCGATAACCAAATGTAAACGATGTATAAAGTTGAGTTGGAACAATTTGAAGGGCCGTTGGAACTTTTGCTGGAGCTGATAGAAAAAAGCAAGCTGGACATTTCCGACATATCGCTTGCTAAAATCACCAACCAATTTTTGGCGCATATTGATAATATGCCGGAAAAAGATCCGCGCTATCTGGCCAATTTTCTCGTGGTGGCGGCGCGCTTGATATTGATCAAGTCAAAAACTCTTTTGCCGTTTTTTGCCGTGACTCAAGAAGAGGAGCAAGAGCTGATCGAGCTCAAACAGTCGCTTGAGCAGTATCAAAAAGTCCGTGAAGGCGCGAAAGCAATTGCCAGTCTGGAAAAGATGGGGCAGATAGCGTATCACCGGCCGTCCGGCTTAAGCCATTTTAAATCGTTTGCTCCGCCGGAAAATGTCGGCGTGGAAACGCTTGAACGCTGTTTTGCCGCTATTTCGGAAGCCAATATCAAGGCGGATGCGCTGGAAGAAAGGCGCATCAGTCCCATTGTTTCTTTTGAAGAAAGGATTCGAGACATCAAAAATCGCCTGAAGCGGAATATGAAAGAGCATTTCCACGCTTTGGCGGATAAAAGTTCAAAGGCGCATACCATTATATCGTTTCTGGTTGTTTTGGAATTAGTCAAGCTTAAATTTTTAACAGCCGATCAGGATCAAATGTTCGGCGAAATAGTTTTAACTAAGTACGGGTAGTTGAGACCCGGCCTCCGCCCGCTGAATCAAGGTAATCACCGGAGCTATTTGTTTTTAAGACGAGAAGTCTGCTAAACTAAATTCTGGTTGTTGGAGGCCGGGTCTCGCCATATTGGATGTTAAGTTTGACTCGGAAGTTCTATGTGGCGAGGTCGGGTTTCCAACAACGGGAAACTAATTCAACTCCCTTCGTTATCTCAAAGACAAATAGCAATGAGATAGTTGGGAATCAGCGGGCGGAAGCCCGACCTCATATGAGCAACATAAAATCAAAAATTGAATCGCTTTTGTTCGTTTCGGGCGAAGAAATAAGTTTGAAGGCCATCAAAAAGGCGTTGGGTGAAGCAGGCGATGATGAGATCTGGGAAGCGGTGAACGCGCTGGCGGAAGATTACAAAGACAGGGGAGTGCGCGTTATTCAAAAAGATGATAAGATGCAGATGGTCAGCGCGCCGGAAAACGCGCCGGTGATAGAAACGCTCGTCAAATCGCACCTCGCCGGAGAGTTGTCCCAGGCGTCTTTGGAAGCGCTCGCTTGCGTCGCTTATCGCGAACCGATATCAAAAATTGAAATAGATGAACTGCGCGGGGTCAATTCAATTTTTTCTTTGAGGAGTTTATCCATCCGCGGCTTGATAGAAGAAGCGGAAGCTCCCGAGGGCGGCGACCGCAAAACGAAATATTATAAAACCACGCTTGATTTTCTAAAAAAATTAGGCATAGAAAAAGTAAGCGATCTGCCTCGTTATGATGAATTTTCAAGGATACCTCAAAAATAAATTAAGCCAGTTGGATAGTCAGGCGCTTAACTCGTTGCGACTGGTGATTATCTTATCTTTAGTGCTGGTTTTCGGCGTGGTTTTGTATCGCCAGATGTTCAATGCTCCCTCGCTCGCCAAGCAGTCGGTTGCATCAGCCAATCCTCAAGCGGTTTCTTGGGTAGGCGCCGGCTTCACGGCGATAAAAGACGAGCCGGTGATTGTTCAAGGCGACGCGGAAGAGCTGGCAGTTAATGAAAATATTCAGGAAGGGGACATAGGACAGGAAAACGAACAAATTAATACTGTCGTTGTTTTGCCAAGCGCCGGCCAAGATGCCGACAATATAAAAAATCTTTCCGCCAAAGCGGCGATCGTGGTTGACGGCGACACCGGCGAGGTTATTTTCCAAAAAAACGCGGACGAGAAACTGCCGATGGCGAGCTTGACCAAGCTGATGACGGCGGTGATCATTTCGGAAAATTTTGATCTTGAAGAAAAAATAAAAATATCCAAAGACGCCGTCGCGCAGGATAGCGTGGCTGGCGGGTTGGAAAAAGACGAGGAATTCACGGCGGAAGATCTGATGAAAGTGATGCTGATCGTCTCTTCAAATGACGCGGCGATGGCGTTTCAAGAGTATTTTGCCGGCAAAAATCTGGACTTGATCGCTTTGATGAACCGGAGAGCGGAAGAGCTGGGTATGCGAGACACGCGCTTTGCTAATGTGGCCGGTCTGGATGACGACGGACATTATTCCACCGCGCGCGACCTGGTGAAGCTGGCTTCCTATGTTTTAAAAACAGACGGCACGATTCTAGGCATTATTTCTCAAAAGCAAAGCACGGTGCGTTCGCTTAATAAAAACATCCCGCATTATCTTTTGTCTACCAACCAGCTTTTACAGAAAAACAATCAGGAAATCTTGGGCGGCAAAACCGGATTCACCAAAAACGCCCAGGGTTGTATGATCAGCGTTCTGAAATCGGGCAAAGTGATCGTGGTTTTGGGTTCGCAGGACAGATTTGGAGAGACGGAAAGGTTAATTCAATCTCTAATGTCTAAGCTCTAATTTCTAATAAAATATCCAATGATTAAATTCCCAATGACTGATTATTTTTAGCATTAGACATTGTGATTTGATTAGAAATTAGGAATTAAAAGTAATTTTAAATTTGATTTGTTATTTTACCCGCCTGCCAATGCCTGTCAGGGAAGCATAGTCGACAATACGGATATAATCATTACTCGGAAAAAACGGCATCGCTGGGTGTTAGGCTTATGGCGGGCAGGCATTTTGATTTTTACATTTTGCATTTCATATGATTGATCCGTTTTTAATCATCAAAATTCTCGGGTTTTCTGCCATCGCTTTCGTTTTAGCCATCGCCTGGACGCCTTTGCTCACTCATTTTTTGTATAAATACCGGCTGGGCAAGCAGATCCGCTCGGCGGAGCACGCGCCGATTTTCGCCAAAATGCACGCCGGCAAAGTGGGCACGCCGACAATGGGTGGTATTTTGATTTGGGTGACGGTGCTCGTGATAACTTTGTTCTTCGCTGCCGCCGGAAGCTTAGCGCCCGATTCCATTTTTAGCGAGCTTAATTTTTTAAGCCGCGAGCAGACTTATTTGCCTTTGGGTGTTTTTATATTAGCCGCGGTTATCGGTTTGGCGGACGACATTTTCGGGGTGTTTAAAATCGGCGGGAACGGCGGAGGGCTTAATATGAAGCACCGCCTGCTTCTTTATCTCGCGGTCGCTCTCATCGGCGCGTATTGGTTTTATTTCAAACTGGACTGGAGCGTGATTCATATCCCGTTCTTCGGCAATTTTGAAATCGGGTTTTGGTACGTTCCGATTTTCGCTTTCATCATCGTCGCCACCTCTTTCTCGGTGAACGAAACGGACGGGCTGGACGGTCTCGCGGGTGGTGTTTTGATGGTCGCTTTTTCCGCTTACATATTCGTCGCCGTGTCGCAAGGCAAGCCGGAGCTCGCGGTGTTTTGCTCGGTGATCGTGGGCGCGTTGCTCGCGTTTTTGTGGTTTAACATCCACCCGGCGCGGTTTTTTATGGGCGATACCGGCTCAATGGCTTTGGGCGTGACTTTGGGCGTGATCGCGATGCTTACCAACACGATGTTTCTTTTGCCGCTTTTCGGGTTTATTTTGGTAGCCGAGTCGCTCTCGGTTATCGTTCAGACCGCTTCCAAAAAATTGCGCGGCAAGAAAATTTTCATCTCTACGCCGATCCATCACCACTTTGAAGCAATCGGCTGGCCGGAACCCAAAATCACGATGCGCTTCTGGATCATCTCCGGCGTCTTCGCCCTCATCGGTATCGCGCTCTTCGTGCTTGAGAGGAATTTATGAATTAACTCATTAAAATGAATATTCTTCGCGCAAAATTTAAAAAAGAAATCATTTCCGAATTTCTTCCTCCATTGAGGCCGTCTAAAAAAGTGATCATTTTTTGCGGCGGCATGCCTTCTTATCCTGGTAAGAAAAACGATCTGATGGAATTTATCGCCAAGAAAGGGTTTTGGATTTTCTTGCCCAGATATCGCGGAAGTTGGGAAAGCGCCGGCTCATTTCTTAAAATTTCACCTCATTATGATATTATTGACATCATAGACCAGTTACCAAAAGGATTTTATGATTTATGGAGTAGTAAAAAATATAAAATTAACAGTCCCGATGTTTATCTTTTCGGATCCAGTTTTGGCGGGCCGGCTGCTATTTTAGCTTCAAAAGATAAAAGAGTTAAAAAAGCGATGATTTTTTCGCCGGTGATTGATTGGAAAGTGGAGAGTAAAATCGAGCCGATTGATTGGATGGGTAAATTTACCAGAGAAGCTTTTGGAAACGGCTATAGATTTTCCGGCAAAGACTGGAATAAATTAAAATCCGGCAAGTTCTATAATCCAATGAGCGAAGTCGATTCAATTGACGGTAAAAAACTATTTATTATTCACGCGAAAGACGATGACATTGTTTATTCAAAGCCATCTGAAGACTTTGCCGAAAAGACAGGGTGCAGATTTATTCTGCTGAAAAAAGGCGGGCATTTGCCATCATCTCTTTTTATATCGCCCAGATTTTGGAAAGAAGCGCGGAATTTTTTTAAAGAATAGATTTCAATTAATTTGAGACATTGAATGATCACCGTCATAAAATCAAAAAAGTTTATTTTAAGGCCTTTTAAAAAGGGCGATGAGTTTTCTTTGGCGAAAAATATCAATAATAAAAAAGTCATAAAAAATCTTTTGGTCGTGCCGTCTCCTTATAAATTAAAGGACGCTCAAAATTGGGTGGTAAAAAATTTATCGGAATATAAAAAGAAAGAGCCGGCAATGATTGGCTTTGCCATTGATATTGGCGGCGAAGTTGTTGGGAGTGTCGGCGTTCATAAAATAGTAAAAAGCCATCAAGCTGAAATCGGCTATTGGCTGGCGGAACAGCACTGGGGTAACGGGATAATGACCGAAGCGGTTAAGCTGATAACAAAATTAAGCTTTAATGAACTTAAATTAAAAAGAGTATACGCTTATGCTTTTTCTTTCAATAAAGCGTCGCAAAAAGTTTTAGCAAAAGCCGGTTTTAAATTTGAAGGCATTTTAAAAAAGAATTCCAAAAAAGGAGATAAATTTATAGACGATTATTTATTTGCCAAGATAAGAACATAGAATTGTGCGCGGCGAATGAAGTGCGGTATAATGGATGGCATATGCCGTATGATATTTTAATCAAAAACGGGGAAGTGGTGGACGGGAGCGGGAAGGCGAAATATAAAGCCGATGTGGCGGTGGCGGACGGACGGATCGCTAAAATCGGAGCTCTGGGAAGCGCGCGGGCAGAAATAACGCTGGAAGTGGACGGTCTCGCGGTCGCGCCAGGGTTTATTGACGTTTTGAGCCATTCCGACGCGTATCTCACGCTTTTCACGACGCCGGGGCAGGAAAGCTCAGTCAGCCAGGGCGTAACGACGATTATCGGAGGCAATTGCGGATACTCGCTCGCTCCTTTAGCTTTTCCAGGCACTTTGATCGCCGAACAGCGCTGGACGGACAATCCGGCGCAGATCAATGTTGACTGGCTGAAGATGGGCGAATTTTTAGAATGTCTGAAAAATAAAAAAATCGCCGTTAATTTTGGCACGCTGGCCGGTTACAACACCATCGCTCGCGGGCTCTTGGAACACAGTCATCGTCCTCTGAATCAATACGAATCCGAGATCGCGCTTTTTTTGGTTGAGCAGGCGCTTGATGAGGGCGCTTTGGGAGTTTCACTCGGTTTGGCATATTTGGCGCAAAACGGCCACGGCGCGGAGCGCTTGGGCGCGGTGTTTGAGAAAGTCAAATCGCGTGGCAAGGTAATCACGGCGCATTTGGGCGACGAATGGAGCAATTTTCTTGACTCTTTAAATTTTGTTTTGAAATTGGCGGAAGAACATAAAACCGTCATGCACATCTCTCACTTAAAAGTATTTCACGAGAAATACTGGCCCAATTTCCGGCGAGCGATAATGCTGATAGAAAAAGCTCAAAAAAATGGAGCGAAAATCAGTTTTGATATTTTTCCTTACGCTTCAAGTTCTTTGCCGCTTTATCTGCTTTTGCCTGATTGGGCCAAAAAGAGCGGGCCGGATTTGATAATCAAACGGCTTAAGAATAATTTTGAACGGGAGAAAATCGTGAAGGATTTGGTAAAACGCGAGCTTGATTTTTCAAAAATGACGGTTGCTTCGCTCGCGCCGGATCTGTATATCGGCAAAACCGTGGCGGAAGTGGCGAAAGATTTCGGCTTAAGCGGAGAAGAAACAATCTGCGAGCTTCTTTTAGCTTCAAATCTGCGCGCCGTTGTTTTCGCGCATCTCTTGGATGAAACGGCGCTGGAAATGGCTGTCGCTCATCCCTTGTCTCTGATCGGGTCGTCGGGCGCAGGCTACAGCTTGACTCAAGCGCCTGCCGCCGATAGAAATTTGCCTCACCCGAGATCTTTCGGATCGTTTCCGAGATTTTTTCGAAAATACGCGCGCGAGAAAAAACTACTGGCCTTGGAGGAAGCGGTCGCGAAAGTGACCGCGCGCCCGGCGGAACTCTTTGGCATTAAAAACAGGGGTCTGCTGAAAGAGGGGCATTTTGCCGACATCGTCGTTTTTGATCCGGTCGGCATTGCCGACAAAGCCACTTTTCAAAACCCGTTTCAATATTCGGAAGGCGTGACGAATGTTATCGTTAACGGAGCGTTGGTTTACGATCGCGGATATTTCATTAAAAATTTCCCGGGCAGATGTCTGACTTCCGTCCGCTGAAGAGATCCGAGTCAACCCTTTGCAATTTATTTATCACCATGGTTATTTGTCTTTGCGAGAAAGAAAGGAGTTGTGTTGGATGATAGTTGTTGGACATCGGATCTCGGCACATTGGTAATTTAAACGAGCCATCAATTTAGCGGGGTTTAATTTCCAACATGAGTGACTTACGATGTCACTCATAATTGAATTCAATCTGACGAGGTCGGGTTTCCAACAACAGGAACATCGCTCAACCCCCTTCCTCTTTGCAAAGACAAATAGCTCTGATGGCAACCGATAATCATCGGGCGGAAGCCCGACCTCTATGAAAAATATCAATCAAAACAATTTTTTCTTTTTAGCCATCGGCGGATTGATTTTTTTTGGTTTGCTGATGCTTTCTTCCGCTTCCGCCGTGCATTCTTCCCAGAGATGGGGCGACGATTATTATTTTTTGAAGCAACAGGTGTTCAATGGCCTGATTCCGGGCCTGATTTTATTTTTTGCCGCCGGATATTTTCCTTACCGCAAGCTCAAAAAATTCGCCTTATCCCTGATGTTTGTCTCGGTATTTTTGCTCGCTTTGCTTTTCGTGCCGGGGCTCGGCCTTTTTATCAAGGGCGCGACGCGCTGGCTTGATCTTGGGATAATCTCTTTCCAGCCGTCCGAGGTTTTAAAACTGGCCGTTGTCGTTTATCTCGCCGCGCTTTTTGAGTCGCACAGAAGAAACTCATCCGATGAGACCAAAGGAAAGTTTCTGCCTTTTGCCGTTATCAGCGCGGTGATTACGGCGCTTTTGATTTCACAGCCCGATCTGGGGACGCTGGGAGTGGTGCTGGGCATCGCTTTTATGATGTATTTCGCCGCCGGAGCGAAGGCGGCGCATATATTGGCCGCGGCGCTTTTTGGGCTCGCGGGGCTCGCGGCTTTTGTCGTGATATCCGGCCACGGGCTTGATAGAATTGAAGTGTTTCTAAACCCCCACTCCGACAAGCTCGGCTCCGGGTACCAGATAAGCCAGGCGATGGGCGTGATCGCTTCGGGCGGATATTTAGGTCAGGGATTCGGCGCTTTTCAAGCAAAGACCGGGTTGCGTCTGCCCGAGCCGATGGGCGATTCCATATTCGCCATTGTCGCGCAGGAGCTGGGGTTTGCCGGAGTATTGGCCGTCATCGCTCTTTTGGTCGCTTTGGGCTGGTACGGGTTTAAAATAGCCAAGTCCGTTCGCGACGAGTTCGGGGCGCTTTTGGTCGTCGGCGTTGTCGTCTGGATATTGAGCCAAAGCTTTATAAACATCGGCGCCATATCGGGATTTTTGCCATTAACCGGCATCCCTTTGCCTTTTGTCAGTTACGGGGGAACATCGCTCGTGATTTTGTTGACCGCTTGCGGGATTGTGTATAATATACAAAGAAACATATGAGAATAATTTTAACGGGTGGCGGGACCGGCGGGCATATTTTCCCGCTGATTGCCGTCGCTGGAAAACTTAAAACATTAGCGCGGGAAAGGGGAGTGGAGGACATAAATTTTCTTTATGTCGGGCCGAGATTTGACGAAATCGTTGAAGAAATATTCAAGCACGAAGGCATTGAGCATAAATATATTTTAGCGAGCAAAATCAGGCGTTACGCCACGCCTTTGCACTTGGTTGATCTGTTTAAGTTTCCGTTTTCGCTTATTCAAGCGCTTTGGATTTTATTTTGGAATATGCCCGACGCCGTGTTTTCCAAGGGCGGGTACGGCAGTTTTCCGGTGATGCTGGCGAGTTTTATTTTTATGGTCCCTTCGCGCGTGATACACGAGTCGGACAGCGTGCCCGGGCTGGCCAACCGCCTGGCCGCGCGTTTCGCCAAGAGAATCGGCGTCGCTTTTCCCGGAGCCGCGCTCAAGTTCCCGGTTGAGAAAACGGCGGTAGTGGGTTTGCCGGTGCGCGACGATCTTTGCGGTCAGGACCATAAAAAAGCGCGTTTGTTTTTTGACATCCAATCCGACCGGAAAG
>Ga0209542_10008471_pt1 | contig 19197 bp, 16 predicted proteins | sample RifCSPhighO2_01_FD_184028 | JGI IMG/M metagenome (GOLD analysis project Ga0209542, IMG submission 184028) | Soil microbial communities from Rifle, Colorado - Rifle CSP2_plank highO2_0.1 (SPAdes) (version 2) | ecosystem: Environmental > Terrestrial > Deep subsurface > Rock core/Sediment ...
GTTTGGCGAGGCCTTCAACCACTTCCTTGAGGAGCATCCGGACGACGCGCGTATAATCGTAAACAAGGTTTTGCTCGCTGTACGTGCGCGTAAGGCTGCCAAAGCGGCCAAGGATTCAGTGCTTCGCAAGGGCGCCCTTGAGGGTATGACCCTGCCCGGCAAGCTTGCCGATTGCCAATCACGCTCGGCAGCCGAGAGTGAGCTTTTCATCGTAGAGGGAGAGTCGGCCGGCGGTACGGCCAAATCTGGTCGCGACCGTCGCTTCCAAGCTATCTTGCCTTTGCGTGGCAAAATCTTAAACGTAGAGCGTGCCCGGCTTGATAAGATGCTGGCCTCGCAGGAGGTCAAGAACATCGTCATTGCCCTGGGAGCGGCCATCGGTGATACGTTTAATATTGAAAAGTTACGCTATCACAAGATCATCATCGCCGCCGATGCCGACGTGGACGGGAGCCACATCCGCACGCTCTTGCTCACCCTCTTTTACCGTTACTACCGCCCGCTCATTGACGGCGGATTTATATACATTGCCCAACCGCCGCTCTACAAGATAACGCACGGCAAAGAGATTTTGTACGCGTATTCGGACGAGGAGAAAACTAAAATAATTGGCAAGGACGCCGATGTGATGGAGGGAGGTGATGAACCGGAGGAAGGCACTGAAGTCGGGGATGAAGCAGAGAAACCAGAAGCTAAAAGCGACAAGCCAAAAACGATCAAATACCGTGTGCAAAGATTCAAAGGTTTAGGCGAGATGAACGCCAGTGAACTTGGCGAGACCACTATGGATCAGAACAAGCGCATCCTCAAGCAAGTGACAATAGATGACGCGGCAGTTGCCGACAAAACCTTCGAAATCCTAATGGGCGACGAGGTAGAACCCCGCAAACTCTTCATCCAAGCAAATGCAAAGTTAGCAGAGTTGGATGTGTAGGGCATGAGTTATAAAGTTATTCCGAGTGGACCCACAGTCAAAAACTGGGCCCTCGTGTTATTGCTTGTTGGGGTGTTGGCGTTCCTTGTATCCTCGTCATTTTATCCGATTAAGGACTACGATGAGGCTACCTATGCGCAGGTATTTCACGAGAGTGTCATCTCTGGCAACTTCACAACTTTTACCCGCGGGGGCTCGTCCTGGATAGATAAACCTCCACTTTTGTTCTGGCTAATGCGGCCATCGGTTGCAGTATTTGGTGAATCTGAATTTGGACTTAGATTACCTAATATTTTCTTGACAGTTTTAGGTATCGCCCTGGTATATTTGTTCGCCTTGGAACTTTCTAAACGCAGAGACATTGCCAGTGTATCTGCGCTGATACTTGCTACAACTTCTGAGTGGATATATGCAGGTAGAGAGATACGGTTCGATGTCGCTGTGGCTGTTGCTATCTTAGCTGCGGTGTATTGCTTTGTCCGAAGTTGGGACAAGGAGAAATGGTTGGTAGGCTTTTGGCTTGCAGTTGCTGCTGGCGTACTTTTTAAAAGTATAATTGGTTTTCTCGCAATGCCGATAGCCTTAGTATTCGCTATTGTGTACAAAAAATGGCATTGGTTAAAAAGCCCATGGTTCTATTTGGGTGGCATGGTCTTCCTCTTAGTAGCCATACCATGGCACTACCTTCAGTACAAAGCATACGGCAGCCTATTCTTCACTCAATATCTTGGTTACCACCTACTAAGCAGATTTAATAGTAGTATCTTAGGTTCGGCTGACCATGGATATTTTTACTACGTTAAGTATTTGTTGAAGCTCACACAACCTTGGGCCACGGTTTTTTTCGGCAGTTTGGTATATGCGTTGATAAAGCTTAAGGAGATGTTGCGCCTTGAACAAGCAAGACTTCTACTGTCTTGCACCTGTTCTGCTTTGGTTGTGCTTATCTTCTTTTCTGTTTCAACAACAAAGTTGTTTTATTATATTGAGCCAATGTTGCCATTCGTGGCGATAAGCATTGCCACTCTTGGGTATTACTTAATTGAGCAAGTGAGATTTCTTAAAGCAAGTACGGCAAAGCCAATCTTCGCGGTGCTTATTTTATCCGCCTTTTTGCTCACAGCCATTCAACTATTTGAGATTGGTGATGGAATGAGGTTTGGCGAATATGCAGCGGCAAGAGATGAGAAGAGTATAGCTCTCTTGATTGCCGATCAGAAAGTTAGCAGTGATTTATACACGTCTAACACTGCCAGTTGGGATACCTTTCGCTATTATGGCGCCGTGAAGGGCGTCAATCTGCATATTTCCAAGTTAGGTAAGGATATCCCTGGGGCTACCTTTTATCTAGCAATTCCAATCTCTATTTTGGAGGAGTATTCTTTGGCAGAAGAAATTGAATCGAGATCTACAGAGATTTATAGGGGCAAAGTCCTTGCCCTTTTCCTTGTGAAAGAAGCCGAAAACTAGACTTTGTTTTCTTTTGCGAGTCTGGCAAGGAGGTCGGCGACGGAGAGGGAGATTGATTCGCCCTTGGCTTCGCCATCCTTCGCACGCGATTCGAGAGTTACTTTACCCTCCTTTTGTTCCTTCTCGCCGATGACTACAAGGTAGGGGAGCTTCTCCATTTTGGCGTCACGTATCTTTCTACCCAAACTCTCGGTGCGGGTGTCTATCTCTGAGCGGATGCCAGCTTCTAGGAGTTTGCCTTGCACCTCCTCGGCGTACTTCTTCTGCGTGTCAGTGATAGGCAAAACCTTCACTTGCACTGGAGCGAGCCAGAAGGGGAAGTTGCCTGCGGTGCTCTCGATGATGAAGGCTAGTATTCGCTCAATTGCCCCGATGGAAGAGCGGTGGACTACTATGGGCTGTTGCTCTTGCCCCTTTTGGTTAACGTAGCTTAGTTTGAAGCGGCCGGGCATACAGAAGTCATATTGCACAGTGAAGGCTGTGTCCTCCTTGCCATTAACGTTCTTCATCTGTACGTCAATCTTTGGGCCATAGAAAGCTCCTTCGCCTGGAGCCTCGAAGTATTCGCACTTGCGCTCCTTAAGCACCTCCCGCAACTTCTCCTCCGCCACATCCCATTCGGCTGGACTGTCGTAATACTTTTCTTTATTTGTTCTGTCACCAAGTGACAATCGATAGCGGTATTCTCGGCCCATCTCGAAGCCAAATTTGCTCGCGCAGTATTCAATTAAATCTAGCGCACGCCGTACCTCATCTTTGGCTTGCGCCGGATCAGCGCAGATGATGTGGGCGTCGGCGAGAGAGAAGGTGCGCAATCGGATCAGACCTGAGAGTTCGCCGGACTGTTCGTAGCGATAGAGCTTTACCACTTCGGCGTAGCGCAGAGGCAGTTCTTTGTAACTATGTGGGCCGGTATTGAGGTAGAGCTCAAAGTGGTGCGGGCAGCTCATTGGCCGCAGCATAAACTGCTCGTCGTCGATGGTTATGGGAGCGTACATCGACTCTTTGTAGTATGGGTAGTGCCCAGACTTTTTGAAGAGTTCGAGACTAGCTATGTCTGGGGTAATGACGTGTGTGTATCCACGGCGAATCTCTTCGTCGATGATAAATCGTTCGAGTATGCGTCGCACGGTCGCACCCTTTTGGGTCCATAGAGGCAACCCTTTGCCGACAACATCGGAGAATACAAATAGTCCGAGCTCTTTACCAAGCTTACGGTGATCGCGTTTCTTAGCCTCCTCTTGCATCTTCTCGTACGCCTCGAGTTCAGCTTTAGAAGCGAAGGCGAGGCCGTAGATGCGGGTGAGCATTTTGTTCTTCTCATCTCCGCGCCAATAGGCTCCGGCAATGTGCGAGAGTTTGAATGCCTCCGGATCAATGTCTTTACTCGGGTTTTCTACGTGCCCGCCGCGGCAGAGGTCTAAGAAGAGCATCTCTCCTTTCTCGTTTATTGAGTTGTGTAGGGTTAGCTCCTTACCTTCTTTAGTGAAGTCACTTGCGAGTTCGCACTTGTACTTGTTGTTGGGAAATAATTTGATAACCTCATCCAGGTTTACATCTCGTTTCTCGAATCCAGTCCACTCCGCGATTTTCTTGCGCATAAGCGATTCGATTTTTGGCAAGTCCTTGTCGGAGAGGTCACCTTGAATCTCGAAATCTTGGTAGAAGCCGTTCTCAATCGCTGGACCGATGGAATTTTCGCTACCCGGGAAGAGCTCAAGCACCGAGGCCGCCAGCAAGTGAGCGAGAGTATGTCGTGTGGCTTCAAGATTGGCCTGGCTCTTAGCTGTTTTGGCTGTCTTATCTTTCTTGAGTAAATTGAGGGGATTGGGTATTTGTGGCATCTTCATATTTGTGTATCTTACTACAGTTCCTAATAAACGAAAACTCCCGCCTCGGGGCGGGATTCTGCGTTCTTGTTGCAACAGCAAAGCCCTAGCCCCGAGGCGTTCTAGTCGTTGTCGTCGTTGTTACCAATCTAACCATGTGTAAATATCCTACACCCCTATTAAAAACTTGCAACCCGCAACTTACACGCTATAGCGTACAACTTGCGGCGATGATTATAAAACGAGCGGGGCAGGGTCGGTGCGATGTCCGCACCTTCCCCGCCCCCTACCTCACACGCTTGGGTGCTGGCGTTCCCATTCAATGCGCATCTGGTCTCTGCGTCTTTCTTCTTCTGGAGATCGACTCCTGGTTTCCCAAGAAACTGGTCCCCTGATGAGGCTAAGTGATAGGCCTACGAACGTCAGCGCAGTCCACCACCTTTCGAAGATAAATGGAGAGCCATTGTGCCAGTCCATTAGGAGGTATGCGGACATTGCTAGGCCCCCAGACAGGAGCGCGACGGTTGGTCCTATTAAGAAGCAACCAATCGTCTCTTTTTTGGTGTAGTGCTTCCATTCGTAGGAGAGGTTGTCACTTAGCCAACCTCCAAGCATGCATAAAGTTATGACTACGCCGGGTACGCCCAGGAACCAGGTAAATTGAGTGATCCAGTGCATTTTCCCTCCGATCTTTGCCAACCCTACTACAACTTCTTTACTTTTTCAATGACTATGCTCGGGGTGCCGTTGCGGTGACTTACGGTGCCTTTGACGGCTATGCAGGTGCCTTCAATCAGCAGGTCTTTGAAGTCGTTGTAGGTATCAGAGAAGGCCACTATCTCAATCTGATCGTCAAAGTCTTCGAGCCGGGCGAACATCATCTTACTGCCCTTCTTGGTTAAAATTACTTTGATATTTGATAAGAGACCCGCCGAGAGCACGGGCGAGTTGCTTGGCTGAGTTTTGATTTTACTTATTGGCAAGTCGTGTTTGGCAAACTTTTCTTTATGCTCCTCGAGCGGGTGGCCTGAAACATACAATCCGAGCAACTCCTTTTCCCAGCCCAGTTTTTGACTCATAGTGGCCACCGGTGCTTCGCGCATATGAAAGATGGCCGCCACTTGCTCTGAACCAGCCGATGAAAATAAACTCCCTTGATCGCTTGGAGCCGCCGTCGCCGCCCGGGAGAAAGCGAGTGCCTCTTCGATGTTCGCGAGCAGTTGCCCGCGCCCAAGGCCGAAGCTATCCATCGCCCCGCACATTATGAGGGCCTCAAGCGACTTCTTGTTCAAATTCTTATGTTGTACCCGAGTGAGGAAATCGGTGTAAGTTTTGTATTGTCCGTGCTCCTTGCGCTCGTGGATTATTGATTTGCCGATTTCCTCACCGAAGTTCTTGATACTGTGGAGTCCGAAGCGAATTTTTTCCTTCTCGTTTTCTTTAACAACTACAGTAAAGTCGCTGTAACTCTCGTTCACGTCTGGCGGCAACACTTCGAAGCCCATCCTCTTGCACTCTTCGATGATGCGCGAGACTTCCTCCACATCGCCGCTCTCTGCCGTGAGCACGGCGGTCATATATTCGGCCGGATAGTTGGCCTTCATAAACGCCGTCTGATAAGCCACCATACCGTAACTCGCGGCATGGGCCTTGTTGAAGCCGTAACCTTGAAAGGGCTCAAAGAGCTCCCACAGAGCCTCAGCCTCCTTCTTGCTCATACCACTATGCTTCTGACATCCTTCAACGAACATTATGTGCTGCTTCTTCATTTCCTCTGGCAACTTCTTACCCACGGCTTTGCGGAATTTGTCGACCTCGCCCCAGCTGTAACCAGCAACCTCAATGGCACTCATCAAGAGGTCATCTTGATACACCAGCACTCCGTATGTACGATCGAGGAAGTTCTTCATCTTTGGATTGATATATGTGATTGGTTTCTCACCATTTTTGCGGGCGATGTACTCGTGGATGTTATCCATTGGTCCTGGGCGATATAGGGCAATCATTACGTTGATGTCGTGGATGGACGTGGGTTTGAGGTCCACGAGGTAACGAGTCATCCCGGCGCCGTTAAGTTGAAAGAGGCCCATCGTCTCACCCCTTGCGAGCATTTCGAAAGTTTGCCTATCGTCAAGTGGGATGCGTTCGATGTCGATATCTATATCACGAATCTTTTTCACCCTATCCACTGCGTCGGCCAGGATTGAGAGGTTGCGAATACCGAGGAAGTCGAACTTGAGGAGTCCCGCCTCCTCGATGGTGTACATATCATATTGAGTAATAATCTTGCCTCCCCGTGGGTCGAGTTGGAGGGGAGTGAAGTCGGTGAGGGCCGTGGGTGCAATGACCACACCCGCCGCGTGCACGCTGATGTGACGCACACAACCCTCGATGTGCTTGCCAATGTCCACGATGCGTTTGGTGTCGGCGTCGGTCTCGTAAAGTTTCTTAAACTCCGGTTCCAACTCAAGTGCCTTGTCGATGGTCATAGGGAAGCCCTGTGAGCCCATCGGTATGAGTTTAGATATCTTATCGCCCACAGCGTAGGCGTAACCCAGGGCTCTTGCCACGTCGCGCACCACACCGCGGGCAAGCATCGTGCCGAATGTCCCGATCTGGGCCACGTGCTCACTACCGTATTTCGCCTTGGTGTACTCCACCACCTCCTCGCGCCGTGTGTCGGCCATATCCATATCGATATCGGGCGGGGACGGACGCTCGGGGTTTAAGAAGCGCTCGAAGGGTAGGTTGAAGGCAATCGGGTCGACGGTGGTAATGCCGGAGAGATACGAGACCATCGAGCCGGCCGCCGAACCCCTGGTGTTGGTGTAGATGCCTTTTGAATGGGCGAAATTGAGTAAGTCAGCAACCACGAGGAAGTAGGGCGAGTAACCTTTACTGCCGATAATCTCAAGCTCTCGATCGATACGAGCTTTGACCTCGGGCGTCTCAGTGACCCCCCGGCGCTCGAGGCCAGAGTATGTGAGCTCGCGCAAGGCTTCGTCGGCGGTTTTTCCTCCCGGTACCTCTATGGTGGGGAAGACCCATTTGCCAAGCTCAATAGTGACGTTGCACATCTCGGCGATCTTATTCGTGTTCTCGATTGCCTCGGGCACGTCGGCAAACTTCTTCCACGCTTCGTCCGAATCGATGAAATAGTAATCGCCTTCGCTCATCGAGAAGCGATTCTGATCGCTCATAGCCACGTCGGTATTGATGGCAAGCATTGTCTCGTGTGCCTCTTTGTCGTCGAGCGTGCAGTAGTGCGAATCTTGAGTGGCCACTAGAGGCATATCAAGTTTTTTGGCCAGAGCAATGAGCTTGGCTCGCGCGTCCATAATCTCGGGCGACTTCTCTTGGTGCGTGACTTCGATGAAGTAATTCTCTTTACCGAAAATCTCTTGGTAAAGTTTCGCCACCCGCTCCGCCTCCTCCTCATTGCCCGACTGCAGTGCCCGGGCCAGTTCGCCACCGAGGCATCCTGAAAGAGCAATAATACCCTCGCTGTATTCGCGCAAGAGCTCGTGATCCATCCGTGGTTTGTAGTAGTAACCTTCGAGTGCCGCTTTGCTCACCAGTTTTATTAAATTGTGATAACCAAGTTCATTTTTTGCGAGCAAAGTGAGGTGATAGCGCTTGTTATCGAGCCCCGGATCTTTGTCGAAGCGGGTGCGATTGGCCACGTAAGCCTCCACGCCGATGATGGGTTTGATACCCTCCTTGATGCAAAGTTTATAAAACTCAATAGCTCCGTACATATTACCGTGGTCGGTGAGAGCGAGTGCCGGCATACCAAACTTCTTCGCCTGCTTTACCAGTTGCGGTAACTGTTGCAGCCCATCTAGTAAAGAATAGTGTGAATGCGTATGTAAATGTATAAAAGGGGCCCGAGCCATAATCCCAGTATATCACCCCGCTTTGCCGCCCCTCTTAAAATAAGAGGGGCTAAGGGAGATAAGTGGTGGTACTAAAGTTGGAGCGGTCGCAGAAGTTTTAGTACCAAGGTTTATAGGATAAAATGAAAAGGCGGGGGGTCTCGCGACCCCTTCCGCCAAGTATTCGGTAGCTTTATGGTGTACTCTCGGATCGCCAAGCACCTAACCTTTCCCCATCCATAAAGCGTACCCAACGTGACCCGCAAGAGTCACAAAACCTGAGTCTTCTCTCCATTGTGCCGAGCGATCTATCTGTCGGCTTGTGGGTTTCATGAGTCGCCCACGAGCCACACGAGAAGCAACGGCAATGGTGTCCCAGGATGGCGACGACTGCGACGGCAAAGCCCCCTAGGATCATCATGAGTATATTTGGGTATGTCGTCTTGTATGTTGGTAACATCCAGCAGATGGCAAGGAGAGTTACACCACCCGCTAAAATAGCCCATGATCTTGTGGCTGATCGGAGTGTTGCGTTCGTCATGACCTCTAGCCTCCCTTCGTAAGTTATAGCAAAGTCTGCGATATAATCAAGGGGTGGAAACTAAGTGGGTGATTGGGGTGGATGAGGTGGGTCGGGGACCACTTGCTGGGCCGGTGACGGTGTGTGCGGTCGCAATGCGGGTTGGGTTCAAAGGTTCGACCTTTGGTCCGGATTCTCAAGGTCGAACCTTGGGGTTCGGGTCGAGGGTTCGGGACTCAAAAGCTTTGAGTGCTAAGCAACGTGAGGCGAAGCTGCGAGAGTTTAAGGAGTTGCGCGCGCAAGGCTTACTCGATTGGCGGGTTGCCTCGGTGAGTGCGCGAGTGATTGATGAAAAGGGAATTGTGCCCGCCGTGCATTTGGCTATTGCTCAAGCGTTGCGTAATTTACTGAGCGGTGAGACCGCTAAGTTATTTGGAGGTCGGGCCTGCCTGCCGGCAAGGCAGGTAACCAAGTGCCAGGTGTTACTTGATGGGGGGTTGCGAGCACCACGAGAATACACGAACCAACGGACTATAACCCGGGGTGACGCTACTGTCGCAATTATTGCCGCGGCTAGCATTATTGCCAAAGTGCATCGTGACAAGTATATGGCTCGCCTTGCCCGCGAGTTTCCGTGGTACGGTTTTGAAAAACACAAAGGCTACGGCACTCGCGAGCATTACGCCCTCTTAAAGAAGCACGGTATTTCTCCGCCTCACCGCCGAACCTTTCTCGGTTTGCAATAAAAGATATCCTGGGTTAGTATTAAAACAGTCTTTTGGTCTTTCGGCGAGGGAGATGGCCAGACAGTTGGCATCCGAGCTGTCTTAAATAAAAAGTTAACCGAGCTCTCCCTCCTGGGTTGAGTCGCTGATAGCGATTTCCCAGCGATACTCAGCTCGGTTAAGGCCTGGATTGGTGGCCCACCCACTCCGATACAGCAAAATCTGTTAGGGAAAGGGCATCGGCGCAGTGGCGGCTCGAGTGTATGCGGCCCTCCAACCGCCGCCTTTCTATTTCGCAAGTTTTGCATTTTGCCCTTTGACTTTTGCATTTGGGTACGCTAGCATTGATTCATGTCAGTAAGGATGCGACATACGAAGAGTCACACGGCTAACCGCCGCTCTCACCACGCTTTAACCAGCGTGCAGTTGAGTAAGTGCGGTAACTGTGGTGCCCCACATATGCCGCACCGCATGTGCGCTAATTGCGGCTTCTATAATGGCCGACAAGTGGTGGATGTGCTGGCAAAGACGGCCAAGCGCGAGAAGAAAGCGAAGGCCAAGGCAGGGAAGTAAAGCAGAAGCCAGACCTCCCACGAGGAGGACTGGCTTCGGGAAGAGTAAGGAAGAGTACATTTTAAAATCAAATGGCGAATAGGCACCTATCGCGCTCCATAGCACTACAGGCGCTCTTTGAGTGGGATTTTATCACTGCTCATAAAAACAAAGTTGATGAGGTTGTTTTGCGTCTCATAAATGAATTTGGCGAAGGAGCCGAGAAGGAGTTTATAGTAAAACTCGTTAGGGGCATTTTAAAAAAGAGGGAGGTTCTCGACACTATCATTGCTAAGGCTGCCAAAGATTGGCCGCTTGACCAGACCCCGCTTGTGGACCGAAATGTCTTGAGACTTGGTTTGTACGAGCTTCTTTTCGCGAGCAAAGAGGAGGTGCCAGCCCGCGTTGCTATCAATGAAGCCATTGAGCTTGCTAAGAGTTTCGGTGGCGAACGTTCAGGCAAGTTTATTAACGGGGTGCTCGGCACTATCTACAAGGAGATGGGCGAGCCAGGCAAAGATGACTTGCCTAAGAAGAAGACTCGGTATAAACGCAAAGAGGATTTAACACCTGAAGAAAAAGAGAAACTGCCACTCAAGAAGTTGGTGGGTGCGGTTGTGTATTGCAAAGACACCAAAAAGCAAGTCAGGCTTGCCTTCGTTCACGATGTCTTCGGCTACTGGACGCTTAGCAAAGGTGGAGTGGAGGAGGATGAGGATGAGGCCGTTGCCGTGGTGCGTGAGATTAAGGAAGAGATGAGTTTGGATATCACAAACGATGCCACGATTGGAGTAAACGAGTATGTAGCCACCGATCCAGAGCGGGGCAATATAAGGAAGAGGGTAACCTACTTCCTGGCCAATGCAAGCAACCCAGATGCTATCAAATTACCGCCTGAAAGTGGTGGTCTTGATGACGCGAAGTGGTTTACCCTGAGCGAAGTCGAAGGGCTGAAGACTTACCCTGACGTGCGGCCCATCATTGAGAAGGGGCTTGCCGAACTCGCTAAGAAAGTGTAGAAGATATATATGAGCGAAATTTTGGAGCGCCTCGTCGCCCTCGAAAAGCGGATTAAATATGTGTTTAAGAATAAGGACAACCTTGTCCAGGCCTTTACCCATCGCTCGTACTTAAATGAGAACAAACAATTTGAACTGGCCCACAACGAGCGGCTCGAGTTCCTGGGTGATGCCGTGCTCGAGCTTGTGACCACCGAGTTTCTCTATAACACATACCCCGATAAAACCGAGGGTGAGCTCACAAGTATACGTGCTGCTCTGGTGAACACTGTGAGCATAGCCGCCGCGGGCAAGGAGCTTGGTATGGGCGAGTACTTGTTGCTCTCCAAAGGCGAGGCCAAAGACACGGGCCGGGCGCGTGGAGTGATACTTGCAAATACTTTCGAAGCGCTTGTGGGCGCTATTTACTTAGATGGGGGATACAAAGCGGCTGAGAAGTTCCTCGATCACTTTTTGCTCGACCGAGTGGGCGAGATTGTGGCGCGCAGTTTGTGGCAAGATCCAAAGAGTGTGCTCCAAGCCAAAGCTCAAGAGTTTGAAGGCAAGACTCCAATTTACAAAACCATCCGTGCCGTCGGCCCCGACCACGCCAAAACATTTACCGTGGGAGTCCACATCGGCGATAAACTAGTATCCAAAGGTTCGGGCCCGTCAAAGCAAGAAGCCGAACAAGTCGCCGCCAAGAGTGCATTAGCACTCAAGAAATGGTAATGAATATCACTCACCCTGCCCTCTCTCATAAACGAGAGAGGGTCTTAGGATTCCACCTCTCTTATCTATAAGAGAGGTCCAGACAAAGTCGGGGTGAGTTGCTATGATATAGGCATGCGATTGAAACGTTTAGAGATAAATGGGTTTAAGAGTTTTGGGAAGAAGACTGCTTTTGACTTTGATTCGCCCATCACGGCTATTGTGGGGCCGAATGGTTCGGGTAAGTCGAATGTGGCCGAGAGTTTGCGTTGGGTGCTGGGCGAACAGTCGATGAAGAGTTTGCGCGGCAAGCGTGGTGAGGATTTGATATTTAGTGGTTCTAACTCGGCCCCACGGCAAAATAGGGCGAGCGTGTCGCTTGTGTTTGATAATTCCTCGACTGCGCTCGGAACGGGTGCCCGGCCATTCCCTGGCATCGAGTTCGACGAGGTGGCATTTGAGCGGGAGGTACAGCGTGATGGAAGTAATACATATTCTGTAAATGGTTCGCAAGTGCGTTTGCGTGATGTGATGGAACTTTTGAGTGCTGTGTCGCTTGGTCCATCGGGCCACCACATAATCTCGCAGGGTGAGGCTGACCGTGTGCTTAACGCTAACCCACGCGAACGGCGGGAGATACTTGAGGAGGCGTTGGGTCTGAAGATTTACCAATTCAAGATTGCCGAGAGTAGCAAGCGTTTGGAAAAGACGCAAGAGAATGTGAAGCAAGTTGAGAGCCTGCGCCGAGAGATTGCGCCGCATTTAAAGTTTTTGAAAAAGCAGGTTGAAGAGGCGCAAAAGGTGGTGGCGATGAAGGATGAGCTCGCAATGCTCGCTGTTGAATATTTCGTAGCCGAAGGCGCGTACTTGGATGAACTCGAGCGGGGTATCAAAAGCGAAACGCATACATCGCGCGAGAAGTTGGTGCATGTAGAGAAAGAATTGAGCGCCGCCCGCAGAGCCCTTGAAGAGGCGGATCGAGAAACTGGAGGTAAGAATCCGAAGCTCACCGAACTTGAGAACGCTATCGCAAATGCGCGTAAAGATAAAGACGAGGCCTCGCGTTTGCTTGGTCGCCTAGAGGGCAAGATTGAGAGCACTAAAGTTGAGGAGTTTGTACTCGTGGATAAAACTACGGGTAAGCATAGTTGTCGGTATTGTGGACAGGAGATTCAGAGGTCGGACCTTAAGGGGTCCCAAGGTCCGACCTCGGGGTCCGGACACCTACTGGAGGAGAAGGCAAAACTTGAAAATAAACTTCACGAACTTTCAAAGAAGGAAAAAGAATTAATAGACGAACTTGATGCCCTGCGCGTGGCCCTCTCTAGCAAGAGCGAGGAGGCCCGCGTGGCCGAACGGCGTTTGTACGAACTTAAGAGCGAGGAGGCAAGTGTGCGAGCCGAACTTGAGAAGCTCGCCTTGCGCGAGAGCAGTTATAAGAATGAGAAGGAGGTCTTTGCCCGTGACGCCCACGAAGTCTCGATGCTAACTGGCAAAAACGTGTTAGGTGGGGCCGGAGGCGAGGCCTCGGGTAAGTCCGGAGACCTCGCCTCGGGTACAAGGGAAGCACAGCAAGACAAGCGCAAGAGATTAGAGCGCTTGAAAATTAAAGTTGAGGATGCTGGTGGGGTGGGTACTGACGTAGTGCGGGAGTTTGAGGAGACGAGCGCGCGCGATGAGCACTTGGCCACCGAGTTGGCAGATTTGGAAAAGAGTGCCACTTCGCTTACCCAACTTATGAGTGAATTGCGCGAGACTTTGGAAGTTAAATTTAAGACTGGCCTGAATGCCGTGAATGAAGAATTTGATAAATACTTCGCGCAACTTTTCGGTGGCGGCAAGGCGGCACTCTCGGTGCTCAAGATGGAAAAGAGGGAAAAAATAATTATAGACGGTGAAGAAATGGAGGTTGAGGCTGAGAGTGCAGACGAATCTCCCTCTGAAAGCCAGTGGGGCATAGATATTACAGTTAGTCTGCCGAAAAAGAAGATTAAGGGGTTGGAAATGCTTAGTGGCGGCGAGCGGGCCCTTACTTCCATCGCGCTTATCTTTGCCCTGTCACAAGTGAACCCACCGCCCTTTCTCGTGCTCGACGAAACGGACGCGGCTCTCGATGAGGCCAACTCTCGCCGCTATGGCGAGATCCTCTCTCTCCTCTCAAGCAAATCCCAACTCATCGTCATTACTCACAACCGCGAAACAATGAGCCACGCTCAAGTGCTCTACGGCGTAACAATGAGCGCCGACAGTATCTCCAAACTCCTCTCAATAAGGTTCGAGGAGGCCCAGGTGTTTGCAAAGTAACATCTCGGAGTTCGCTGCAAAAACCCTCACGATATTCGCCCGGGTGGCGAATTCGCTTTCTCGCCCCGTCGGGCTGTGAAAGGGTATTTTGCAGCGAACTCCTCGAATACCCGAAAAGCTACCTTTCGATAAATTGACATTCGGAAGTTTTTCGAGTAGCTTCTTGCTTGGAGGTGAGTTAAATGCCCAAAACGGCACGAGGTAGCATCGCAGTTAAGATGACCAAGAGTGAGATTGCGGCCGCAATCTTGAGCCCGTTCAAGACCAATATCTACATTGTCTGCGGCGGACTGACATCTCCGTCAAACCCGGAGCAATGGCGGCATAGACTCATAGAACTTGAGGCAACAGTCGGTGCTCTTGCTCAAGGCTTGAGAAAGGTCGGGGAGCTTAACCAACTCGAGGCGCTGTTGGTTGAGGCTCAATCTTCTCTGCAAGAAGGTGGCCATACCGGAGAGGATGATTCCTTAATTTGGGTCACCCGCATGCTCGACTGGGTCAGACGCATGGCGAGCTGATGTGGTTACCGCACAACGCAAGGGGCGGGGGCAGCAGTGCCCTCGCCCTGAAATGATTTACTGCGAGCCTCCCAAGCCCCAGGTTATTTGATGTCTGGGCACGTCTACTTCGGCTAATTTGAGTTTGATTTTGTCACCAAGTCTGTACACCTTTTTAGTTTTGCGACCAACTAAGGCGAACTTCTTTTCGTCGAATTCGTAGTAGTCGTCGCCGAGGGAGGAGAGTCTCAGCATACCTTCGCATTTGGTTACTGTGTCCTCGGCGTAAATACCCCACTCGGTCACGCCAGTGATGAGGCCGTCGTACTCTTGACCGCTATTAGTTTGCAAACGCTCCAACATAAACTCGGCTTGTTTGTACTTAACACTTTCGCGCTCGGCGTCGGCGGCCTCCTTCTCTTTGACACTCGAGTAGCGGGCCATCCTCTCGAAGTTGGCTACCTCTGAGGGTTCAATGGCCTTACCGTCCAAATATTTGGTAAGCAGGCGATGCACCACCGTGTCGGGGTAACGTCGGATGGGTGAAGTGAAGTGGGTGTAAAACTCAAAGCCTAGACCGAAGTGGCCAATGTTGCGCGTAGAATACACAGCCTTGGCCATTGAGCGGAGCACGGCCGTGTGTACCAAGCCCTCAACCTCCTCACCTTCGATTTCGTCGAAGAGCTTCTTAATCTCTGGCGCGCCGAAGTTCTTTATATCGCCTTCGATCTTGTAACCAAGAGTACGGAGGAAGGTTTTGAGCAAGCCGATACGCTCGGGGTCGGGCTTCTCGTGGATGCGGTACATCGAGGCCCCGCCGTGTTTGCCCACCGCTTTGAAGAGGAAGTGGGCCACGTGCTTGTTGGCAAGGAGCATAAACTCTTCAATGAGTTTGTGCGTGGGCAAACGCTCTTTAATGTAAATGCGCACAGGTTTCTTCGCGGCGTCGAGCTCAATGCGCACCTCGTCTTTGTCGAAGATGATCGAACCTTTGCGCAAACGCTCTTTGAGTAGCTCCTGCGAGATCGAATTTAAAACAGCGAGTTCACTCGCGTAAGGTCCCTTCTTCGTAGCTAGCACCTCGGCCGCCTCTTGGTAAGTGAAGCGCTTGTGCGAATGGATGATAGTGCGGCCAAACCACTCGCTATGCACTTTGCCATCCTTGCTAATTTCGAAAATTGCCGAATATGTGAGCCTATCTTGGTCGGGCACAAGCGAGCAAATGTCGGCCGAGAGAGCCTCGGGCAACATCGGGATAGTGCGGTCTACAAGATACACACTGTTGGCCCGCTCGGCCGCCTCGCGGTCAAGTGCTGTGCCCGGCCGCACAAAATACGACACATCAGCGATGTGTATGCCAACCTCAAACTTGCCATCACCCAAATCTTTAAACGAAAGCGCATCGTCGAAATCCTTGGCATCAGCCGGGTCGATGGTGAAGGTCGCCGTCGATCGAAGATCCCGCCTTCGCTTTGCTTCGGCGGGCAGGCCCGCCTGGTAGTGCGATTGAATATCTTTGGCCTCCTTCTCAACCTCGGGCTCAAAATTGTAAACAATGCCACCGGCGGCCAGTATCGACTTCATCTCCGTCTCGTGCTCACCCTTTTTGCCCAGAGTTGCCACTACCTTGCCCTCAATGGGCGCGCTGTGCCAATCTGTAATCTCTACCAACACCTTCTCATCTTTAACCTCAGGAGCTCGTACTGCCACTTCCAAATACATCCGCCTGTCATCCGCCACAAACTTGCCATCAATGAACTGCCCCACAAAACGTTTGCGCGCCCGCTCAAGCACCTTCACAATTTCACCGGTCAGCTCTTGCTGACCGCCCCGCGAAGCCTTGGCGAAGTGGGGCCGTGCGATTCGCACCAGCACCCTGTCCCCATGCAAAGCCGTGCTCAAACTCATCGGCGGAATATTTATCTCGTCTTTAAACCCGTCACCCCGTCGCTCGCGAGCGACGGGGTCAGGCAAAACAAAACCCCCCTTGCGCCCCGCAAGTTTGATTGTGCCCTCAACTTCTTTTATCCCCGCGGTCGGTCCGCTTCGTGAGCGGTCCGACCGCTGATTCTTGAACTTGGCCCTGTGTCCATGATTCTTTCCCTTGCCCCCAAATTCTTTTCGCTTGTTCGAAAATCCACGTTGCATAGACTCCGATTCTAACATAATATGCTCTCGGAGGGAGGAAGTATGCGTAAAGTTCTCCATTACCACCCGACATCAGGCAAACCGGTTATCGGCGAAGCCTTAAGGGTAGGGATGACCGTTGGCCAAGGGGATATGAAAAGAGGAGATAAAGATTGGGAGGAGACGTCGAACCAAGACGTTGGCCATCCAGTCGATAAGCAGGAAGAGGACGGTGCCATGTATGTCCGACCAGCTTCAGACCCCGAGCCGCAGCCGCAAGAAGGGGAGCCGAAGAACTTCTGACCCGGTGTACCCCGTTCTGGCAGAGGTAGCGAAGACCCATTCGCTGTGTGATCACAACGTAAGTTAGCGGGGGGCCCTATGCACGTCACGGATGATGAGATTCGTGCGAGTTTAGATTCACAACGTAGTTTTATCTCACGAGGGCAAAGTGCTAAAGAACTCGGATCGCTTGCAGACAAGTATAGCGACCCAGTCATAGAACACAGCAAGACTTGTCCCGAGTGTAGAACGAGGACAACCCAGATAATTCTTGAGGGGATGTTCGAGACAATCGTGCAGGCGCTAAAGGAAGATCATCTTGGTTAGACGGGCGGAGGGCTGAGATGGCCCCCGCCCGTTTACAATTCAAACCATGTCGTAATATTCCCGCGACCGCTACAATATTACGACACTTGCAAAAATCAGCCGTGAGAGTAGGGTAGAGCAGGGAAAGTTCCCAAAACCGTTTCTCTCGCACCCCTCCGATTTTGATCGGAGCCAAATCGCGCATCCCGTGCGACCGGACGAGAGAGACACCTGCCGCGGTTGGGCAAGGACCAACCCTCGGAGGTTAAGATGGATCAGCTGATGAAACTCCACATGCACCCAGGGTCGTCTGCGAGCGTCTCCGGTTTCCGTCTTCGGTCTGGAGACGAGATCTTGCCTGGTGACGTGTACAACGCTACAAACGGTGAATGGCGCGGGGACGCATCTCTAGCCGGCCTTGTCCTGGGCGAGCGCACCGAGGCAATCTGGATCAGACCGTCAAAGCTAGGTCTTGATCCTCTGGAAGTACTTGAGACAATGCTGACCCACGCCATCACCGGCCTGGGCAACGTTGTACTCATGGGACAAGAACAGCAACGTGATGGTCGGGGCAACAAGCATGCTATGGTATTGCAAGGTTGTGCTCAACATAGGCTACGTGTCCTTGAGGAGTGGTCGCAATTCCTTCCTGATGGAACCCCGATCAAGGTCCACCTCGCTTCCGTCATGATCCCGCTCGGCCTGGTGCCGTACAAGAAGGAGTAAGTCGGGGGGCCGGAGGAGCGCAGGTTGCGCTCTCCGGCCCTTTTTGCTAGAGTAGGCCCTATGCTAATGATGCGATTACAACGATTGGGACGAAAGCACGACCCCTCTTACCGAGTGGTGGTGACCGAGAAGACTTCGGGCCCGAAGGCTGGCAAGTTCGTGGAGGACTTGGGCCATTATGATGCTCGCCTTGGTAAAGGCCTCGGCAAAGATTTAACTATTAATACTGAACGAGCCAAGTATTGGTTGGGTGTAGGTGCCACTGCCTCGGGCACACTCCACAACTTGCTTGTGCGAGAGGGCATTGTGAAGGGCAAAAAGCGCGACGTGCGACCTGCTAAAGTAGTTGTGAAAGAAACTGCTCAAACACCACAAACTGAACAAACGGCTCTAACAATGTCTGAAACTGAACAAGCACCAAACGAGGAGGTGAAAACAGAGGCAGTGAAAGAGGAGGTCGCGAGCGAAACTGCCCCCGCTTAGAACATTGGGTGATTGAGATTTGTTTGAGCGTTTGAGCCGTTTGAAGTGTTTGTTATGTTTGCTACAATGTAGTCATTATCAGTATCACTGAATATTATGGAGAAAGACCAGGAACTGTTGGAGTATGTTATCAAGGCTATAGTGGATCACCCCGAGGCGGTTAAGATTGCGCGCATTATCGATGAGCGCGGCGTGCTACTTACCCTCGACATTCATGCCGAGGATATGGGCAAAGTTATCGGCAAGTTGGGCAACACGGCCAAGGCCATCCGCACTATCTTGCGCGTGGTGGGGATTAAGAACGGCGCCCGCGTGAACTTAAAGATCAACGAGCCCGAAGGTAGCACTCGCCCAGTGCGTGCCACCAATGACGAAGGCGTAACGTCAGCCGAGCCCGGCTACGTGCACACAAGGGAGGCAAAGCAGGCGCCAGCACTCAAGTCTGTTGACGAAGCCATGGCCGATCTCAATCTTGAATAGTGAATTAGGAATAATGAATTATGGTTAAATCATAATTCTTAATTCATAATTCATGCTTCGATTCTCAATCATCACCCTGTTCCCGGAGGCAGTTAAACCCTACCTCGAGACTTCGATGTTGCGCAAGGCAACCGAGCGCAAACTTGTGCAGATTAAGCTTGTGAATCCGCGCGACTTTACGACTGACCCTTCGACTCCGCTCAGGGCAGGTAAACGTCGACAAGCTGACGATAGGCCGTACGGCGGGGGACCCGGCATGGTTTTGAAGGCCGAGCCCCTGCTTCGCGCGGTTGCTTCACTCAAGCTCCCCACTTCGCTAAAGCTTCGCGGGACAAGCAAAATAATAATCACCTCGCCAAGAGGCAAGCAGTTTACAAA
>Ga0209542_10008474_pt1 | contig 19193 bp, 26 predicted proteins | sample RifCSPhighO2_01_FD_184028 | JGI IMG/M metagenome (GOLD analysis project Ga0209542, IMG submission 184028) | Soil microbial communities from Rifle, Colorado - Rifle CSP2_plank highO2_0.1 (SPAdes) (version 2) | ecosystem: Environmental > Terrestrial > Deep subsurface > Rock core/Sediment ...
CCGAAGGTTCCTTCTAACATCTAACAACCACTAACAACGGCAGGCGTCCGATCGCCCTTGGGGCGACCCCACTCATCAAGCCACCGCCTTTGGCGGGGGTGTCTGACTATCGCTGGTTTCGCATTGTCAAAAATTCCCGGATGGTGGAATCCTCTCACAACAAAAAATCTGAGCGAATACCAGTCAACGGCGCCGTCAGGATTCCTCATGCCAACACCGGCCTCTATTCCCCAAGGATTTATCTTTGCCACATCAACCTATATGACGGGGCGGTATATCATGGCATATACGCGGCCAGAGAACCCGCCTCGTGTGAATCCAACGCAGCTCGTTTTCTCTGAAGGAGTTCGATTGGGACCCTTGGCTTCATATGAACGAGAGATTGCTCAAGCAGAAAAGTTCTCTGATGGACATGAGTCGTTTACTTTTGAAGCCAGTCCCGGAGTGGTCTTTTGGACTCGTTCTATAAAGCCGAAGGGATTGATAAGTTATCAATTGTATTGGAATGATAAAGGAAACACAGTGTCGATCGACCTGAGATTAGTCGAAGAGAACGAATTTACTCCTCAAGACATCATAGATATTCTCTCAACGATGACGCGGTCCTAATTTCCCACGCTTGTACAGTGCCCGAGTTCAATATGGAATTCTCTGACGGGTGTGCTAGCATTTCCCCATGAATCCCGTTAGAAGGTTCTCCTGAACGGTGATTTTAATAGACATTACCCTTTACAATATTTTTTTATGCCTTCTAACGGGATGAATGAATTCAAAGCTGCCGAGTGCATCAAATTTGGTTGGGAAACATTTAAAAAGCGACCATGGTTTTTAATTGGCGTTACGTTTCTTTATCTCGGTATAACACTTGTAATCTCAAATATTTTGGCGCCGTTTGCAGTCACTTTTGGAGACCCGCGTGCCGGCACTCCGGCGGACTTTTCACTCCCGCGAATTTTAGTTTCGCTCGTGCAATATGTGATAGGTACGTTTCTTATGATGAGTGTCACGGCTCTCATACTTAAAGCACATGATGGCGTGGAAACAGTAACACTCTCGGACGCTTGGAAACCTAAGCTTTTTTTGCCATATCTGCTAGTGACCATTGCGACGTCGATCATCATTGGCATTGGTTTTATTTTATTAATTGTTCCCGGTATCATCGCAATGACAATGTTGTTCTTTGCGTCCTATATCGTTATCGATAAGGGAATGGGTGCTATGGATGCAATAGACGAAAGCAGAACCATTACTAAAGGGAATCGAATGGAAATTTTCTTTTTGTTTCTCATGAGCCTCGGTGTCCTGATTCTCGGTACCTTGGCACTGCTCGTCGGTCTGTTGGTTGCAGCACCGGTGGTGTACCTTGCGACTGTACACGCATACCGCACATTGTCTGCTCAAAAAGAATCAATCGTGCCAGCCGCACCACTGGCATCGGCGGCGCCCGTGGTAAGCTAGGCCCGTGTCGGAAGTAATCATCTATACCGACGGCGCGTCGAAAGGCAATCCCGGCCCGGGTGGCTGGGGCGCGATCGTGGCGAGCGAGAGTGAAGTCATAGAGCTTGGAGGTGCCGAGCAGAACACCACGAATAATAGAATGGAATTGCGCGCGGTCGCTGAAGCGCTTGCTGTTGCGCGCCGATTCGATGACGACATCATGATATATACCGACTCATCGTACGTGATGAATGGCGCGACGCTGTGGGGAAAGGGATGGAAGGCGCGCGGCTGGATCACAAAAGACAAGAAGCCGGTTTTGAATCGTGATATGTGGGAGCCGTTTCTCGCGCTCGTTGAGGATTTTGGTAAGCGTGTACGATGGGAAAACGTCGGCGGCCATATAGGCGTTGCAGGTAATGAGCGCGCCGATGTGATTGCGTCGGCGTTTGCGCTTGGTGAGCATGTAGATCTCTACCAAGGATCACGAGTTGCTTATGGTATCGATCTTGCCGATCTCTCTTTCGACGCGGACAAGCACGCGGCACGATCAGCTTCTCGCACTCGCTCTCGGCAAAAAGCCTACTCCTATGTGAGCGAGGTCGACGGCGTGGTGCAGGTGCACCAGATGTGGGCCGAATGCGAAGCTCGCGTACGAGGCAAAAAAGCGCGATTCAAAAAGGCACTCTCTGCCGCAGAGGAGGGGGAGATCGTGAGGCGCTTCAATGCATAAAGTTTTGTATACTGGTGGCATGGTGGATATCCACATGGAAGGAGGAGAAAAATCAGAACGCTCGATTCTCGCGGTGCCGCGCTCTCCCTTCGCCGGATTCGTCGAATTTTTGCGTGAGCGGGGGGTCGCCGGTTTTGCGATAGGCTTTATCTTCGGCGGCGCGGCGCAGACGTTCGTGAAGGCCCTGATGGACGATATCATCAACCCGTTCGTGGGTTTGTTCCTTGGCCCAGTAGGGCGACTGAGCGATTACACCGTGGGCGTCTTTGGAATCGGCAGCTTTTTCTCCGCGCTTCTCAATTTCCTCATTCTCTGTTTTGTCATGTATTTCATATTTAAGGTGCTGCATCTCGAAAAATTGGATAAGCCAAAAGAGTAAATATGACTACGCGAGTGTTTTGGACACTCGTCGTGGGATTTCTCGTTGGCGTTTTCGCTCGTTCGCTCGTGCCAATCTCGAGTGCATTCTCGCTCCTCCTTGTGGTGATGAGTGTCACTTCAATCGCACTTGTAATCATCAGTCGAGAAAAGCGCACTACTGGAATTCTCGTTGCTGTCGCCCTCATCTCAATAGCGCTTGGCATCTGGCGTACGGAGGTCGCGACTCTCAAGGGAGATTCATTTTTGTCTGCGCATCTTGGTGAGCAATTGATAGTCGAAGGGAAAGTCGCTGCCGAGCCAGACGTGCGCGAGGGAAGTGTTCGTTTGATCGTCAATACAGACACCATCATATATAACGGCGCTACTTCCACGCTCGAAAATGTGGTTGGCGTACTTGTTGTTGCTCCTCCTCACACGGATGTGACATACGGTGATTCGATTCGTGCCGTTGGGATTATTCGTGCGCCCGAGCGCTTTGATACCGGAGAGGGCAGACAATTTGCATACCCGGAATATTTGGCGATGCGCGGTGTCTTTTATGAGCTTTCGCGCGCGCAGATCGAATGGCGCGAAGAGCATACGGGAAACCCTGTACAAGCGCTTGCGATCAGCATCAAGCACGCGTTTCTTGAAGGATTGGGTGCAGCGCTCCCCGAGCCCGCAGCGGGATTTGCCGGTGGCATCACCGTGGGGGATAAGCGTTCAATTGGGCAAGAACTCAGCGAAGATTTTCAAACAGTCGGACTCATTCATATGGTGGTGCTTTCCGGATACAACATTACGATCGTCTTGAATGCGGCGGCATGGCTCATCAAGCGCGCGCCGCTTCTCAAACACATGCGTTTCGCGCCGATGGGCGTGAGCGGCATGATCGTTATGCTCTTCGTCTTGATGTCGGGCGGAGCGTCCTCAGGCGCACGCGCCGGCGCCATGGCACTCATTGGCGTGTACGCGCGCACGAGTGGGCGTATCTTTCTCGCATCGCGCGCTCTCGCCGTCGCCGTGCTTGCAATCGTTCTCTGGAATCCATTGACGCTCGCCTTTGATCCCGGTTTTCAGTTCTCCGTGCTCGCGACGCTCGGGCTTATCGTCTTCACACCGCTTTTCGCGGAGAAACTTACATGGGTACCCGAAAAATTCCTGCTGCGCGAAATCGCCGCTTCGACGCTCGGCACACAGCTCGCTGTGCTGCCGCTCCTTTTGTATCAAAATGGGCAGTTGCCCATCTACGCGCTGCCAGCCAACCTCATCACACTCGTTTTCATCCCACTCGCAATGCTCTTTTCGCTCATCGCGGGCATCGCGGGCATCTTTTTGGGCCCACTCGCGATTCCCGTCGGCTTTCCGGCATATCTTCTTCTCGAATACATCATTTCCGCTGCGCAAATCATTGCCGATCTGCCGTACGCTTCGATTTCAATCGGCGCATTCAATGCGGTGTGGATGATAATCGCGTATGCAATTATTTTTCTCATTGCGACACGTCTGCATGGAAATAAAAAAAGGCCGGACGTGATGTGACGTCCGGCCAGGTCCCGCCCGCGCCTCAAACGGCGGCATCACAGCGAGTCGCCGTCGTCAGGGCGGTTACGATGAGGCTGTTCTGGTTCGCCTGTCTCGAACGTTCCACCGCCTGCGGGTGCGCATTCCGGGTACCCAGTATCGGCGAATCCGAGGACTCGTCGTTGTTCTTCTGCTCGGACCTCATTGATCGTGCTGTCGACGCGAGCGGAGTCTCCCGCTTGCAGCGCTTGTTGCGACCGCGCACTGTCGAGCCCGCGGATCAATTCGCCGTGATCTTTCTCGATGATGCTGATGCCAAACACGTCGGCCAAGAAGGCTACGACCGCATCTCCACCAGGCTCACCTGGCCCCATTTCCCCAAGTCTTTGGAGAATAGCTTTCTGCAATGGCAGCTTCGGCATTGTCGCTCCTCCGAGAACGAGCCCATGCTTCAAAAGCAGCGGGGCTCCACATGATTGTGGAGCCCTTATGATACTTTCTGCGGGAATGAAACTCAAACCATCGAACTCGGCGAGCTCATCGGAGACGGGGATTTTGAGCGGCCGAGGTACCAGCCCATGAGTATCGAAGGCACCATCCACAGAATCAAGAAGATTGCAGTCGTTTGTTGCCAGATGGGCAAACTCGGATTCCATAGGTATGTGAGGAACTGCGGCAGAATGGGAGCGACCTCTGCAAACGAACCTGTTTGCACCAAGATGCCCGAGACGCCGGTGTTGAATGCTGTTGCGACCATCGCAAGAAAGCCGACAGCACCAAAGATAACGCCTTGCATGAGGTCGGCCTTCGCGCCGCGGAAGTACCACCATGCCATGAGGGCGATCAGGATCATCGCCAGGACGGCGAAGGCGCCATACTGTGCCGTGAGAATGGGATTGGCAGCAGCAGGGTTTCCCGGAATCAGGGAGGCAAGACCCGCAACGTCGTTGTTGATAAGGTAGTTGCCCAAGAACGCTATTAAAATCATTCGTTCGACTTTCATAAATAATGTTTTGAAAGTTATTTACAATTAATACGCACTTCCGACTAATATCTAAAGAATATCATGAATCAAAGGCTGTAAAGGGGGTTTTCCACTATGCAACTGGAGCTGGACGCCGCGGTGTTTTTTTCTTAGCATTCGAGGTTGAGCGTTCATTTCCCAATATGGAGGGAACATTGACAGACGAAGACATCATCGCTGTTGACGCGATGGGATCCAAGAAAGGCCCCTCTATGATACTGCAAGCTCTTGAGCGTGCAGCTGAAGAGGGCAGTTTTCACTTTCTGGTGTTCGGAGAATCGAGTATCCAAATTCCGCAGTCTCTGCGCCGACATACGGAACTGGTTCCTACTACACAGGTGGTCTCCGACGGCATGAAGCCGCTGGAGGCGGCTCGTTTACGAGACTCCAGCATGCGACGTGCCATACTTGCGGTTAAAGAAAAGCGAGCAGCAGCAGCGATCTCAGGGGGCAATACAGCTGCGCTGCAGGCGCTCGCAACGCACATCTTACGAGAAGGAAAAAGTGTCCGACCAGCACTTGCTTCCTGCTGGCCGACGAGACTTGGTCAGTGCGTCATGCTCGATTTGGGTGGCAACATTAACTGCAGTGCAGCCGACCTCGAGCATTTTGCACGACGAGGCAAAGCTTTTGCTCGCGCTTTCTTAGGAGTTGAGCGACCTCGTATCGGAATTCTCAACACGAGTTATTCTCTCGACGATGCGGTGCGACCACGGGAACGTGATGCACACGAGCTGCTTACGCGTGCTGAAGATTTGCACTACTGTGGCTTCGTGAACGGCGCCGACATGCTCTCAGGAGCTGTGGATGTCATCGTTACGGACGGGTTTACTGGCAACTTCGCACTCAAAGGCATGGAAGGTGCCGCGAAAGCGTTCGGAAGTGACTTGCGCGATATTTTTACAGGGTCACTATTGGGGAGAATTGCGTATGTATTCTCTCGGGGAGCGATCCAAGAAAAGATAAAAAAGCGAATGGATCCCGATCGCTTTGACGGTGCTGCGTTGCTTGGCCTCCCTAACCCGGTCGTTAAAAGTCACAATGGAGCGGGTGCAGAAGGTTTTAAGAATGCGATCTTTGTAGCCAGCAGACTGTTGAGGTTCCCTGAACTGTTCGCATGATCGTCAGTCTGTGGCGACGCTGTAACTGAAGCGCCGACCAGCTCATGGGCAGGTCGGCGCTATACTTTTGTTATGCGCAGGAGCAGTGCGATTCAGGGATTCACGATTCTTTTTTTGGCGGTGCTTGCGATCGTCATATGGCTCGGTGTAGCTGCAGAGGATCGTGGTGGGAAGCTCACGGTTTCATTTTTGGATATTGGACAAGGGGATGCGATCTTTATCGATGCGCCCTCGGGTCGGCAGGTGTTGATTGATGGCGGCTCGGGTAGATCGGTTTTGCGGCAGCTCGGGAAGACGATGCCTTGGTATGATCGCTCGATAGATATCATCGTCGGCACGCATCCAGATGCGGATCACATCGGCGGCCTTATCGATGTTCTCGATCGATACAAAGTCGGGATGATCGTGGAGTCGAGCGTGCTCGGTGAGACACCGCTATGGGAGACGTTTGAAAAAAGAGTTGCGGATGAATCAAAAAGCGGTGCGAAATTGGTAAAGGCGCAGCGCGGACAGGTGATCGATCTTGGAGAAGGCGCGTACCTCGAAGTACTTTCGCCGGATCGAGCGGTACCACACGTAGAGACTAATGTTGGCTGCGTGGTAACGAAATTGATCTATGGCGACACCGCATTTATGCTGCCATGCGACGCGCCGGCAGCGATTGAGAAATATCTCGTCGCGCTCGATGGTTCGACATTGCTCACCACGGGCAGCATCTCTCTCCATGCCAATGTCCTCAAAGCGGGGCACCATGGATCCAAAACATCTTCCAACTTTTCATTCGTCGGCTTCGTCGATCCTGAATACGCAATCTACTCCCGAGGTTGCGACAATTCATACGGCCACCCGCATCAACAAACCATCGATACGTTTGCAAAGTTCAACATCCCGACGCTCGATACATGTGAAAGGGGAACGATTACGTTTGTTTCTGATGGAAAGACAGTATCGTTAAATAAATAGCAGGAAGCCGCGCTCATGGCGCGGCCCCGGTCGATTCCCGCCGTCCGATGACGGCGCAGCCGATGCTGAGTAGTAGTTCGGCCATCGAGTCGATCATGATGGAACAGATTATCAGTGAATTGCGAACCTGTTCACCAACGCGCTTTAAGTTATTCGCGCGGTCGGCGTCTGGCCGACTGCAGAGCACGAGGAAGCCCCATCCAAGATGGAGCAACGTCGCCAAGAGCGACCCAATCGCGACCACCATGGCAACGATTAGTAGTGCAGCGGTTTTCATCGCAACAGCCTCCCTTCAAGCCTGCGAATATCCTACGTGGGAATAGGTCTTAAACAAGCCCCGCTTTCTTGAGCGTTGCAAACGCACCCCTTTTTTTCATCGTCTTCAAACCCTTTGCGGAAACATTGATAGTGATTTTTTTCCCGAGTTCGGGCACAAAAATCGTCTTTTTTTGCATGTTGACCTGCCGTCTGCGCGCGCCGGTAGGGTTAAACTTGGTTGCACGGGTGCGATTGGAATAGCCGCCGCCGACTTGAGATTTTTTTCCCGTTATGTCGCAAATTCGTGCCATATGTCGGCACACACTACAGCATTTACGGCCAAAAAGCAAAGTATTTGATATAGTTGAGTCATGGATTTTATAAGCGGCCTTTTTATAGCAGCCATCATCATCGTTTCGGTCATCATTCATGAGGTGATGCATGGTGTCGTGGCCGATTGGCTCGGCGACCCCACCGCCCGCTACGCGGGGCGCCTTACGCTCAATCCGCTTCCGCATATCGACCTCATGGGCTCGATCATCTTTCCGCTCCTTACCGTCATCCTCAATACCGGCTTCTTCTTCGGCTGGGCGAAGCCCGTTCCCTACAATCCATACAACTTTCAGCGGATGCGCGTGTGGGGGGAAGCAATAGTCGCGGCGGCAGGGCCGCTTTCAAATCTCGGACTCGCCATTATCTTTGGCATCATTATCCGCCTCGGCATTTTGCCCGATCTTCATTCGCTCTTTTTCACCATTGTTGCTATCAACTGCTCGCTCGCCCTCCTCAATCTCTTGCCGATTCCGCCCCTCGACGGCTCCAAGATCCTTGCGAGTATTCTCCCCGGCCCCTTGCGCGAGGGGTACAGTGTGGTGCGGGCCAATCTCGAGCACAATCCCTTCCTCGGCTTCGGCCTCATCATCGTCCTTATCTATGTCTTCGGCCGCCCCTTCGGCGCTGCCGTGTACGCGCTCTCGAGCATTATTGCGGGAGTGTAGGTAGAAGAATTGCTTTTACAGGGGATATATAGTAGATTTTGCCTGCGCGCGGAAGGCGCGTTATTCATTGAGCCTCCCTCGCTTATTGCTCGGGATGAATGAAGCCTCTAACTCGCTTCGCTCGCAAGAATTTCTATTCAATGGCAACCATCAATCAATTGATACGCAAGGCGCGAACGAAGGCCGGGCGCAAGACAAAGACCGTCGCGCTCGGACGCGGTTTTAATACACTCAAAAATCGCCCGACCTTCTACCCGGCACCCTTCAAGCGCGGCGTCTGCACGCGCGTTACGACGAAGACTCCCCGCAAGCCCAACTCCGCTATCCGCAAAATCGCTCGCGTACGCCTCACCAACGGCATGGAAATCACTGCCTACATTCCGGGCGAGGGACACAACTTGCAGGAACACTCAGTGGTACTCGTGCGCGGTGGCCGCGTGAAAGACATCGGAATCCGCTACACGATCGTGCGGGGCAAGCTCGATACCGTTGGAATCGACAAGCGCCGACGTGGACGCAGCCTTTACGGCGCGAAGCGCCCGAAAGGCAAGTGAGGGAGCATAGCGAACACTTATCCAGCACCACTTTTGAAAATAACGAATCTATGCTTAACTACCGGTCCATGGCTGAAATTGAAAGAGATTACACGAAATTCTGGAAGTCGAAAGTGGTGCTGGATGTAAGATTTTCTAATTCGCTTCGCTCATAACAAAATCTAACATGAGACGTCCAATTAAGAGAAAGCATTTGCCGCAGCCTGACGATGTGTACGGCTCGGTCAAAGTATCAAAGCTCATCAACTACGTGATGGAGCGCGGCAAGAAAGACACGGCTCGCAAGATCGTGTATCAGGTAATGGAAGAGCTCAAAAAGGAAGGAGATCCCGTGATGATTCTCGATGAGGCACTCGAGAAGGCAGCGCCGACCGTGGAAGTGCGCTCTCGCCGAGTGGGTGGTGCCAACTACCAGGTGCCGCGCGAAGTCAGGCCCGAACGCCGCCTCGCGCTTGGTCTCCGCTGGATCGTGGAAGCTGCGGAAGGCACGAAGGGTAAGCCGATGCACGAGAGTCTCCTCCATGAAATAAAATCAGCCCACAAAGGTGAGGGAGCTGCCGTCACCAAGCGTGACACCACACACCGCATGGCGGAAGCCAACAAAGCGTTTGCTCACTTCGCGTGGTAGAGCCGTTAGCAATGGTCAATCGATTTGTCGATTACTTATGCGCAAGTGGCTCATTACATTTGCAATCGCTCTTATAGGGGCAATTAGTGTGTTGGTTTTCTTGCCGCATACTTTCGATAAGAACTGTTACGATTCAAAGAATAATATCTATCTCTGGTCTGACTGGTCTGAGCGTCCATTCGATGATGGAGCTGAAGCATATAGTCATTTTTCCGCTCCATACATACTGAACTGTCTCAGGACCGGATCAGCCGGCATTGGAACACCGGAGAGCACAAAAATTTAAGGCAATCCCAGAAGGGTTGAAACAAACAAACAAAGCTTTTGGCCATATTGCCTGGCAATTGCGAGCCTTGGCGATGCAATTCCAGCTGCAAGATGGAGCATGCCCCAATGGATAGTCCACTTTGCGTGGTAAGTGCACTTGCAGTTAGGACAGAGAGAAGTATTATATTATCATATTACATTATCATACAATTATGACCACTATTTCAGTTCCAATTACCGGCGAACAGGAGAAGTTCATCAATGACTTTGTGAAAAGCGGCAAGGCTGCAAGCAAGGCGCACGCGGTGCGCTACGCTATTCAACGGCTTGAGGAAGAAGAGGCCGTTGCTTCACTCGAACGCGGACTTGCGGACGTGCGGGCGGGACGTGTCTATTATGGAGATTTGCAGAAGCTCGCGAAGAAACATCGCGCATGATTGATATTGGATACTCGAGCGAGTTTTTACGTGTGTTCGACAGATTGCCGACCCTTCTACAGAAAGACATAGATGAGAAAATATCTCTGTTCAAAGATCGCGCGAATCATCGCCAGCTCCGTGTTCATAAATTGCACGGAAAATACGCGCACTGCTGGAGTTTTTCCGTGAATTATAAATTTCGGATTGTTTTCGTGTACGTCGGAAAAGGGAAAAATACCGTATCTTTTATCACTGTAGGCGATCACGATATCTACAAATAATCTTCACCTCATGGTCGGCCGCGCCCGCCAGAACCCGCCAGCTGGCGGAGAAGGAGGAGGCCAACAAGGCGTTTGCCCACTTCGCGTGGTAGCATTTGAATCATGAAGAAATACATCGCAATTGTCGGCGTGCTCTTCGCCTTAGCACTCGTTGCTGTTTTGGTGCAGCGAGGTGTACCACAAAGCACAGACACTCTTCCCGAGCAGAATGCATTAGACGCACAGGCACCGCAAACCACAGACTCAAATCAAGAAACTTCGGATCTGGGGCCAGTATTCAATGCAGATACGGTGAAAGCGGGAGATGTAGTCGGTGCATTCACAGTCGTTGATGTGCAACCGTTCCGAGCCGAGATGACTTCTTTGCCTCGCTCTCAAAATATCCGTGTTCGATTCGCAACACAATTCCCGGTAGAAGGGACTTTTGAACCCCATCGGGAAGATTCTGAGAGACAAATGTCGTTTATTCGATTTTCTTTACCATACCCATTTCCGTATCAGGGGGGAGACGATTTTCAAATTCATGGCGCTTGCATAGCGAAAGAGAGCATAGTCGACCCAAGTTTTCACCACGGGGATGTAGTTAAAGCTACGATAACTGAATACACATACACGTCGTACCCTGCTGGCGGATGTCGCGGCATCATACGGGTTGAGCGTGTTGAACGTAATGCAAAGTAAAGTTGCGAAGCGTTTTGCTGACGTTCCACACATGTTTCATCCATACATGCGGATTGGGTTACTGTATTATTGACACATGCGCAAATACGGCGTTGTTGTCGGTGTGCTCGTAGGACTGTGCGTTACCGGAGGTGGTTTGGTGTATGGAGTGCAGGCATGGCCGGCGTCGCAATCGGCTGCGGCAGCGAGTTATAAGACGCCGGAGGAAAAAGAGAGCGAGCACGTGCGTTTTGTGATGGAAGCATACGATTTGATACAGAAAAATTACTGGCAGAAGGCGCCGGATGACCAATTGGCGAATCATTTTCAGCTGAGTTTGGAAAAAGCGGCGGCGACAAGCTCGTCCATCAAAGCTGCCGATCGTGCATCTGCCGCAAAAATGCTTGCGGCGGCGTTCGATGCGCTGCCAAATGACGAAGAAAAAAAGAAAGTCGCCGTCGGGACACTTCAGGTAGCGCTCTATAATCTCGCGCCTGCAGGTCGTAATCAATTACTTTCGGCGGAAGAGCAGCAAGCGGTACAAGAAACGGTCAAAAATATTAATCCAGCGAGCGACTTGTATAGCGAGCTCGGCGTGAGTGCGAGTGCAAGCAAGTCAGAGATACAAACGGCGTATGAAGAAAAGAAAGAAAAGCTCGCGATCGATCCCGACTCGGAAGAAAAATTGGCTCGTGCCGAATATGTGCACAATGTGCTTACAAATGATTCCACGAAAGCGCGCTACGACGAGTCGCGCGCAGAGCCGACGGTATCCAGTGAGAAGCACGGTGCGACCCTCTATATATCGATCGGTCGTATGTCGCCGGTTACTGTCGCGGAATTTACGGAGATACTCGAGACTGCTTCGTCGACGCCATACTCGAGCATGATTATTGATCTGCGTGGTAATATCGGCGGCGCGCTCGATCAGATTCCGAATTTTCTCGGACTGTTTATGGGCATGAATCAATATGTTTTTGATCTCTACCATCAGGATACTTTTGAAGTCATTCGCTCTCCGGTAGGGAAACTCGCCGAACTCGACCGCTACAAAGAAATTGCGATTCTCACAGACAACATGAGCCAGTCGAGTGCCGAAGTTTTTAGCGCGGCGGTAAAACGTTTTGGTATTGCAACGGTAGTCGGCACCAATACGCGCGGGTGGGGGACGGTGGAGGGCACGTACCAAATCGAAACCAAGATTGATGAGAGTACCACCCATGGTCTCATGCTCGTCTATGCGCTCACGCTCCGCGAAGACAATCAGCCGATTGATGGCGTCGGCGTAGCCCCCGACATTTCTGTGAGTGATGCACATTGGAAAAACACATTGCCACAATATTTCCGATCACCGAATTTGATCGAAGCGGTACAAGCATTTAGCGCGCGCTCACCACTGCACTAAATAGTGCGCGGTCCGTTCATCGGCAGCTCATGCAAGATGTGTAGGGTGGGCGGGTATGCTTGTAATAATAGGAATCATTGCAATTCCGCTCGTTATGTCACTTATTGTGATGGTGGTTCACTTGGTCATTCGGGAGAAGTTTATGCTTGGATAACGCCTTAACGATTCTTTATACGCGAAGACGATCGCTTTTTCATGTACGAAGCGGTGTTTGCTATAATGTGTTCATGACAACAGCGGAATTGGAAAAGCGCGTTCGTGCGTTGGAAAAGGAGGTGAAGCAATTACGCGAGGCGCGGCCGCGCATTTCTGTTGCACGACCGGTATTCAAATCTTCTAGAATCGCCAAAAAAAAGAAGCTTCCGCGCTGGCTGCAGGCGAGTTTGAAAGATGTTGAGGAGGGAAGGGTCTCGGGACCGTTCAAAACGATTGAAGAATTACGCGCGTCTCTTGAATCTGACGACAAATGAATCTCGAGCACACTGGGCACATTAGGCGTGAACTGCGAAAGTTCCCGAAAGAGGTACGAGAAGCTTTTTATAAGCAGATTGAATATTTGCGAAAAGACCTCCGTCATCCGTCTCTGCGCGCCAAGAAATATGACGAGAGCGGCGATGTCTGGCAAGCTCGCGTAACAGGAGGCGTCAGGTTCTATTTCAGTATTGAAGATGACACTTATTTACTTTTGAGCATCCGCAAACATATGAAATAAACCTTGTCCAAGGACTTCCCTTGAACGGCATGTAAAACGTTGATAGCGAAAGGTTCTCAGGCTAGTATTGTGATATGAAAAGAGGGCTGCTTATTATTGGAGTGATCACGCTCTTGCTTCTTGGTCTTTTTGCCGCAACGTATAAAATTGAGACTTCCTATTGTCACAGCTTCTACAGCAAGCCAGTGGACTATGTGCCGACTGATACGGAACGATCCACACTTTGCCGAATCAACGTAGTTTTGTTTGGAATCTCGTTTATCGTTGGGTACCCGATCCTTTCGATATCCGATTCACTACGGTAGTTTCTTGCATTTCCACTAATTTCAGCTACATTACTCACACGCCGCAGGCGGTTTTCTTTTGTATTTAAACTAACAGCTAGCAACTGACAACTATCAACTGTTTGGCATATGGCACGTGATTATCCTTTGGAAAAAGTTCGTAACTTCGGCATCGTCGCACACGTCGACGCGGGTAAAACGACCACGTCGGAGCGCATTTTGTATTACACCGGCATGTCGCACAAAATCGGCGAGGTGCACGAGGGCGACACGGTAACCGACTGGATGGAACAAGAGCGCGAGCGCGGCATCACCATCACCGCCGCTGCAATCACCGCGTTTTGGAACCCGAGCTACATGCTTACTGATCTTTCCCAGAAAGTCCGCCTCAACATCATCGACACTCCCGGACACATCGACTTCACCTCCGAAGTGAAGAGAAGCATGCGTGTCCTCGATGGCGCGGTCGTCGTGTTCGACGGCGTCGCGGGCGTGGAGCCGCAATCGGAGACCAACTGGCGCTACGCCGAGGAGGCAGAGGTGCCCCGCATTTGCTACATCAACAAACTCGATCGTACTGGCGCGTCGTTTGAAAAATCATACGCATCAATTCTCGATCGGCTCTCCACCAAGGCTATTCGCTTGCAGTTACCGATCGGTGCTGAGGGTGATTTTGAGGGCGTCATCGATCTCCTGCATATGAAGGCATACAAGTTTGAAGGCGAAATGGGTAAAGACGTGATTCCCTACGATATTCCGGAGCACCTCTCGGCTGATGCAAAGAAATATCATGCTGAATTGGTAGAGAAAATCGTCGAGCAGGACGACGCGGTGATGAGCGATTACCTTGAAGGCAAAGAAATTCCCGTCGAAATTCTCAAAAAACTCCTTCGTCAGGGAGTCGTCAAGAATGACATTTTTCCCGTGCTTACGGGAAGTTCGCTCAAGAACAAGGGCGTGCAGCTCGTTCTCGACGCCGTCGTCGATTATCTTCCGAGCCCCCTCGACGTACCTGAAGCGCGGGGTACCAACACTGATACGGGCGAGGAAGAGACGCGCCCGGCATCGGACGAAGCTCCGTTTGCCGCGCTCATTTTCAAACTCCAAGTCGATCCGTTCGTCGGTGCACTGTCGTTCTTCCGCGTGTACTCGGGCTTTATTAGGGCGGGGGACACCGTGTACAATTCCGCCAACAACAAAAAGGAGCGCCTCGGTCGCATCGTGCGTCTTCAGGCAGACAAGCGCGAGGACGTAAAAGAGGTGTACGCGGGTGAGATCGCGGCAGCCGTCGGGCTTAAAGAGGCGAAGATCGGCAATACCTTGTGCGATCCGTCAGCTCCGATCGCGCTCGAATCCATCGTCTTCCCGGAGCCGGTCGTTTCGATGCGCATCGAACCAAACACCAAGGCCGATCAAGAGAAAATGGGCATCGCGCTCTCGCGCCTTTCCGACGAAGACCCGACATTCCGCATCAAATCCGATCCCGAAACGCTCGAGACCATCATCTCCGGCATGGGAGAGCTTCACCTCGAGATCATCGTCGATCGCATGAAGCGTGAATTCAATGTGGAGGCAACGACCGGTAAGCCGCAGGTCGCGTATCGCGAGACGGTACAGGGGTCATCGGACGTCGAGTACAAGCACATCAAGCAGACAGGTGGTCGCGGTCAGTATGGTCATGTGAAGATTCGTATGAAGGCAATGGAGCCAGTTGTCGAAGGTGCGAAAGTGAAGAACAACGTCGATCGCGAAGACCATTTCGAATTCATCAACAACATCAAAGGCGGTGTCATCCCCAACGAATATATTCCGGCGGTCAAAAAGGGACTCAAGGAAGCGCTCGATCGTGGCGTTTTGGCAGGCTTCCCGATCGTGGACGTGTCCGTCGATCTTTATGACGGCTCGTATCACGAAGTCGACTCATCCGAAATTGCCTTCAAATTGGCGGCGATCAACGCGTTTCAAGACGCTTTCAAACAGGCCAAGCCCGTCATCCTTGAGCCGATCATGAAGCTCGAAGTCGTTGTGCCCGAAAAATTCATGGGTGATGTGACTGGGATGATCAACTCGAAGCGCGGCTCAATTGAGGCGATGGGAGAGCGAGGACAGGCCAAGGTGATTACGGCCAAAGTGCCACTCTCCGAGCTTTTTGGCTTCACGACACAGCTTCGCAGCGCGACCGAAGGCCGTGGCGTCCCGAATCTCGAATTTTCCCACTACGCAGTGGTACCGAGAAATGTGCAAGAAGACATTATTGCTTCCAGAAAGTGAGCGTAAGAAACAACATCGGTTTTGATCTAATCTCACAGTGGACACTCTTTTCTATAAAATCTTGTACATACAAGTCATAGTGTTTATCAAGCGGATTCATACTAGAATACGGCCATGCCCCCGAACACGCCGCCCCAACAGGGGTCTGGCTCTCTCGTCACCACGCCACCCAAGGCCCATTGGTTTGTGTGGGTAAAAGCGAAACCAGCGCTCACTATAAGTGTACTAGTTCTAATAATGGTGGGGTATTACTTCGTCTATCACAGTAATACATACCTTAAGACTTTTTCACATAAAATAGGTGGTGCCACGGGAGATGGATTTTATGAAGTAAATTATCCTACACACAAAGGATTTTTCTATTTCCGTCACTGGCAAGGTGGTGAGTGGCCTTTCCAGACTTTTAAAATGCAAATCGCTTTTGTGCGCGGCGCTGATTCAAAGACGTTCAAACCACTCGGGCAGCTTTATGCAATCGATAAGAATACCCTCTATTTTGCGTGGGCTTCTTCCCGACAAATTGTAAAAGTGCCGGATGCAGATCTCAGCAGTGTGGTGCTTTTGGATGACTACTATGTAAAAGACAGTACTTCAGTTTTTTACGCGGATAAAAAACTTTCTGAAGCCGCCGCTTCGGACTTTAGATTCTTGAATAAAGAAGGTAACCCTCGATACGGTTTGAGTTCGGGAAGGATTTATTATGGGGCTGATGTAATACATGCTGTACGGGATGGCACGTTCGTTATGTCTATACAGCACCAACATATTCCTTGCCGAAATCAAAAACCTTCTCAAGCAGGGTACTATGTGTGTGATCTAACTGAATCTGGGGAGGATATAGAAGTTCCTATTGATACGGCCACATTCCAAATTTTGGATCACAAATACTCCGATATTCACACCTATGCAAAAGACAATAAATACGCTTATTTTATTGATACTTTAGACTGTAAGAGAGAGGTGTGCTCGCGGCTGCATGTGATTGAAGGAGCCGACCCTAAAACTTTTCGTGTGGAACCGGTTGAAGGTGGGTGGCATGGGGCGTTCGACGCAAATGCGGTGTATGCTGATGGTTGTAAACTTTATGGAGTTTCGGCGGCAAATCCCATGGGCGCTGTACATCAGGGAGAGCGGGATAAATACTCCGTTCGCAGAGGAGAAGGTCATCATATCGACCAGGGTCGTTGTACATATTATTAAATATGAAACGCATACTATTTTTTATCCTTTCGTTCTTTTCTTTTTGTGCACTCGTACTGCCGTTCAGCTTCTCTTTAACGGCGGTACTGCCTAGAGAGCTGTTACAGAGCGCAGGTCCATTGAGTTTTCTGATTTTACCCATTTTACTATCACCTATTTTTTTGTTGGTACGATGGAGTGGAGACTACGCACTCAAGAAACTAGCCCCTGCGCAAAATATTTACGCGAAATTTCTGTATGACATAGTGATATTCACGAAATGGTTCCTCCTCGTTTTTGGGCTCCTCTTGCTAGCCGCACTTGTTCTCACAGCGGGATTTATTTTTTTTGCGTGGTGGGGACTGTTGTACCACGGGCACGTAGTATGGGTTATTGGCGTTGCGGTGGTGCTTGTACATGCTTCTTTTAAATACCAACCAGCAACCGCTCTAGTGACTCCGTCACTTGCACCTAGCAGCAACTGGAAAAAGTTAATTCGTACGATTCCTCTCATTCTCGTAGCCTTCCTTTCTCTTTTTATCTGGTCTTCACAGTGGATAGTAGTTTCAAAGGTTCTTGCCCGATCTACCGGTAATGAGGCATTTTGCTATCTACCCTCACTACGCGTATCAGAAGACACGTTGCACTCATGGCTGCGCGTTTGTCTCCCCCAATCAAATTATGCAGCTTATGCTGAGAAGGAAAAAGATTGCAGTGCTTATACGCTGGACACCCATATGTATGCTTCCTGTAAGCTAGGGCAATATCAGAAAGAAGGAATATACGGCACTGAACCGATTAGTTGCGAAAATATGTATGTATACGGTGATTCTTGCCGAGGATTGCAAGTAACACAACGAGCCCTACAGGCAAAAGACCCGGCTATATGCGACGAAATTGCTCCGACGACGGGTACACCTTCAGGCAGATATGCCCTTTGCGTAGGTCATTTTCCAAACTCCCCGCAATGGTCTAAGGGGTGCAACCAAATACAAAGCCTAATTAGCAGCAATGGTAGCGTAGGGGGAAATATGTCCGATATGCTCATAACGGGGCGCTGTCTGACTACGCAGAATGCCGACCTGTCTTTGTCAGGATCCGGCAAAGGCAAGGACCCCTTTGACCGTTACGGAGTAGCGTACAAAGAGCACTATCGCACTCTCAATAGGACTGATTTTTATTCGCCACGCTCTCCAGCATGGTTTGAGAAACTGAGAAGCTGGACGAAGAAAGATTATGACTATCTAACAAGCATAGGAGCTGATCCGAATGCTGTAGATGATTTTGGACGAACTGCCCTGATTTTAGAGATACAAGATCGTTTGTACTTGAATGATTACCTCATACATAATTTTGATGACCTTCCCAAAGAACAGCAGACCGCCGCAGCCGAAGAAGCGGTTCAAACAATGAAGCTTCTTATTGAGTTTGGCACTGACCCAAAAAAGGAGGATATCCTGCATCTTTCGGCACTTGATTATGCTTCTCAGATTCGGAATGATGTATTTCGGGAAAAGGCTTTAGAGGTATTGAGCGGCAACTCTGCAACAGACGGTTGGTCGCGTTTTGATAAATCTTCTTACGGCTTTTCACTCGAATATCCCGACTCGCTCGTTTCGAATAATCCAGAGAAGGATTCCGAGGGCACTACGTGGATTTCTTTCTCCAATCGCGAAGCGCATTCGAGCACAGCGCTTTCTGTGATAATAGGCACAACTAACACACCATTAAATTCGTCTAGCCAAACGCCAATCTATGATAGTTGCTTAAAGGGAAAGCATTGGCTTGGGTATTCTGGCGAGAATATTGAGCTAAAACACTCTAAGTTCACCAATGCTGATACTTCTGTGGAGCACCTTAAAGAGTTTTCTGGCCGCAGCCTTGTGGCTGAGCTACTTGCTGCACGTTCAGGCGACACGTGTTACATCTTGCGCATTACCGACCTAGATTTCCTAAAGGAAACAGAAACGATTGATCGCATATTCGAGAGCTTCGTTCTGACTCTCTAAGTTTCTATGGGAGTTTACTCTGTAGTCAGCGCGGAGCGTTGTATTTCGAGGAGATCATCGCTAGCCGCAAATAATTGCCTGTTATCCACTCGAAGAAGCTGGCGGC
>Ga0209542_10008476_pt1 | contig 19189 bp, 15 predicted proteins | sample RifCSPhighO2_01_FD_184028 | JGI IMG/M metagenome (GOLD analysis project Ga0209542, IMG submission 184028) | Soil microbial communities from Rifle, Colorado - Rifle CSP2_plank highO2_0.1 (SPAdes) (version 2) | ecosystem: Environmental > Terrestrial > Deep subsurface > Rock core/Sediment ...
AATGCAATCGGCGCTACTAATCCCAAATTTGTTAGTTTTACTACAGTGGGAGATAACTATCGACCCGGGGATAGGTTAGTTACTAATTTCAGGTTTAATGGAATGCCTAATAATGAGTCAACTGCCAGTTTGGTAGTTGTAGGATCAAACGAGCCTACGAATATGGCTATCGGTAGAATTTCAGCCAGTGAGCGGATGAGCTCGTTTCAAGTTACTTTGCCAAGTGGAGAAGCTCAAGTTCGTCGAATTATCTGCCAATGTGGTAATGATGATGAAGAAAAATTAACTTATCCAGAGCCTACACCAACTCCATTTTTGGTGACACCAACCCAGACTTTTTCTATGTCTGAAACCCTGACTCCAACTCCGACAAGGTTGATCATAATCTCCACTGAGACTCCAACACCAGTTAGAATTGCTCCACCAGTTAATACTCCATTCATTCCAAGCTTACCGCCAATTCAGGCTTTACCACCAATTCAAGCCTTACCACCTCGTCAAGACTTACCAATAGCCCCAAGCTTTTTTGCTGAGGTTAAAAAAGGAATAGATGAAAGTAGGAATAATATCTGTGAGCCTTGGGAATTTAATCGAGGTAGTGGTTTTACCTTTAGAGTTAACCATACTGAAACTGGTATTACAGAATTTTTGACTACTGATATCTATGGATATGCTCGTGGTAGTGTGCCTATGCGTCAAAATGAATCATACTATGCTAGAGAAATATTCAACAATCCAAATTATATAGAAGTTCATTTTAGGGAATTAGGTTTTGCGGGTAGCTTTGATATTCCTTTTGCATGCAATCAACCTTTATTGCCAAATCAATCTTTACCACCAGTATTTGTACCTCCTCTATTTCCAACTCCATTTTTCCCACCGATAATTCCGATATTCCCAAGTAATACGCCATTTATTTTTATCCCTTCAATAACTCCGAGGCCAACAGAATCGATGACTCCACCTCCTAGTCCATCAGCTGTCCCAACTGAAAGACCAACTGAAACCGGTACACCTACAATTAGCCCAACAGTTAAACCAACTGAATCTGGAACCCCTTCGCCATCAGCTAGTATTAGACTAACAGAGTCACAAACCCCAACTCCTAGCCCTAAGGTAATTGAATCAGCTACGCCTACACCGAGCCCAGTTCCTACCGAAGAAGCAACAGATACAGCAACTGTCACAGCTAGACCAACTGCTTCTGGTACTCCAACTAGACTAGCTCAGACTCCAACAACCGCTCTTTTTGAAACACCAACTAAAGATGTTATCCCAAATACACCAACCCCAAGGGTTTTGACACCTACTCCAAGGGAAGCAACACCAACCAAAACTCCACTATCAACTACTTTAAGAACTCCAACCACTGCTCCTTTTGAAGAACCTACTACTGTGCCAAACACACCTTCTCCAAGAGTAGTGAGCCCAACTCCAAGACCAGTTGAAACATCAACTAAAACCCCGGTAGCAACTACCCTAAGGACTCCAACTAGAGCTCCTTTTGAAGAACCAACTACTTTGCCAAAGACCTCAACTCCAAGGGTAGTTACAGCAACGCCAAGACAGGTTACTGCAACAAAGTTACCTGAAACAGCTACCAAAACATCTTTGCCAACTACCTTAAGAACTCCAACACGAGCACCCTTTCAAGAGCCAACTACTATTCCTAGGACACCAACAGTTAGATTAGTTACCCCAACTAGACCTAGAACAGTGGCTTTTGAGGAAGGAATACCCGCAGAAGTAGAGGAACCATTTATGAGTGATTATGAAATTGCATTGGCTGAAAAAAGCAATCAAACTATAGTAAAAGATGCTGAAACTACATCAAGTAATGAAACTTTCCCTACACTGGGAGATTTAGGTGCAGTATTAGTTGGTCTAACAGCTATTGCATTAGCTTCAAAATTCAGAAAATTTATTCCAGGAAAGAGAAGATAAGCTGACTAGTTCACTAACTCGCTAGCTAGCTCATAATATGAGCTATTCTTAGGTTCCAACTTCGATGCCAGCTACTCTAGATTTACGAATTATTTCGTTCCACAATTCATATTTTTCTTCAATAGTCATAGAGCTTGGTAGAACAGTACCAGACCTTCTTAGATTGGCTAGAAACTCCCTAACTTGTTCAGGGTTTAACATACGATATGGAACATATTTTTCTTGGTAATGCTCCATCAGATAATCGGTTACACGGCCTTGTGAGTCTAAAACTTCATGAAAAGGATTAAAGCCTAGATCTTTAATATTTAAACTGCGATGGTCTACCATTAAATTAAAAACTTCACTATCATGGATAGTAGCAAATCTCTGGTCAGCTAGCATATTTTCATACCAAATTCTATCTTCACGATGATCTAATATGCTGATAGCCTTTTGGATCTTGTTATGATCGAATTCACCGTTAGTCTGAAGATCTTCAATTTTAAGTCCTGTTGCCACAGCCAGTTCTTCTCGTGAATACATATCCAAAAAGTGGGATTGGAACCATTTCCATTCCATAGCTCCTCTTAAACTAGAACCATCAACTCCAATTCCTGGAATTTTACCTACTTCAGAATCAGGGTTTATAAAGCGATAATTGCTATCCTGGGGGATAGTTTCAACTCCGGGTCTAGTCCAAGGTCCTCTGGAAGCCTCTCTTTGTGAAGTTTCAGCCTGAGGAACATTAGTTCGAATAGTTTCAGATTGCGCAGATGCAACAAAGAAATGGTCGTGTAATCCTGAAGCAGCTTCAACTATACCAAAACCAACCAGACCGGCTAATGCGCCTCTACCCCCCGCAGCTGTGATTTCCCAGGCCATCTTCCAGGTGGGCATAAAGTCCTTGGCCGCTTTTGCCAGTCGAACCGGGAAACCTTTTAGGTCGTGACCTGTTAACCTGTCTGGACTAGCATATGTTTCTCGAATATTTCTGAATACGAATTTGGAATATTCTGTTGAAATGCCAGCTAAGAAACCAGCACCAACTGAAAGGGGGATCCCTCCTGCACCACTAAAAGCTATTTTTGAAGCGGTTCTAACTGCTCCTCCGGCAACGCCTCCGGCCAAGATTTCCCATCGATGTTCCCAGAAAGCTGTAGCCATAGGTCTAGCTATATTACCAACTCTACCCAGGTTTATATCTGGTCTGGAAAAGCGATCTCTCCAGTTTGCTCCGGATTGTCTAAGGTTATCCCAAGTATTACCCGTTGGGGCACCTCTCATACCATCAAAGAAATTTGTATCGTATCTATCCCATTCTGTTGCCATGTAATGTGTATTATATTACATTTTAGTGAGGATGTCAAATGCTATGAGACATCTCATAGTTTGACTTTTTGATACAGTTAGTATATAATATGTAATTATATGACTGATCGAGATAATGGTCCAGATCAATATCAAGAATTACTAAGTAGCGCGGTTAACGAGTTGCAAGACGCGTTTACAGAGTTAAAAGATAAACCAGAAAGCAGAAACCAAGATGGTTATGAAAGACTTTTTGAGTCAGTCTGGAATGTAGCTGATTTAAATTCACAAGGTAATAGATCAAATCAAATTTCAAATAGGCTAGAAGAGATCGGTAAGTTAGATCCAGTGAGGGCAGCTTTAGTGGACTATTTACAAACTAATTTTTCTGCTGATGAGTATGGGAATGTTATTTTGGGTGTTCAAGTAGCTAGGGTATTTAGATATGATAAAAATAGGGATTTCAAAGGTCGAATAGATTCACTCGGAAGAGATATTCAGCTAAAACAGGTTCAAAAAGCCCAAGAAGATATTAGAAAAAGAGCTGAGGAAGCTAGGCGACAGGCTCGTGAGGACGCTGAAAGATTGGCTGAAGAACTACGCGAAAATTTGCGGAAGCAGGCCGAAGAAGCCCAAAGGGCTAGGGATGAACGAAGAAGACAGCAGGAGGAAGCTAAAAATGAAGGGCAAGCTAATTCTGAAGACAAAAAAACATGGAATGAGGCTGGGAAGCATTTTGAGTCGAAATGGTTTGATATAGAAAGTAGGCGTTTGAGGTCTTTGGATACTGAGGAGGATCGAATAGAGGCCGCCTTAGACCTTATTCATGACTTTATACTTTCTCAAGATGATTTCATCGTTAGTGTACTCGCTCTAAGATCCGGTTTGGAAACATTAGCTGGAAAAATTTGGCAACCTTTAAACGAGAAAGAGGTATATGACTACCTGAGAGGTAAGCAGTCAGATTCGCAATTTGCTCTTAAACTGTTGATTCCCCGCAATATGCGAGGAGCTAATAGTTTGCTTCTTAGAGTTTACCTTAATGATGAGCAAAAAGAGATTGCCAGAAGAATTTATCGAAATGTCATGGGAGCAGTTAAGGACAGTGAACAGATTGTTAATGGCTATTCTAACTCGAAATATGATGGAGTAATGGCTGGCTTTAGTGTTGCCTTTACTAACGCAAACGGCCTTTTGAGAAAATAATAAGAGTGAATACGGCACTTGACATTATTGATATAGTATGATACTATATGCACCTCGAAAGAAATTTATGTTTAAATTAAAACTTTTTAGCACATTTTTAGCTTCACTAGCCACGGTAGGAATTTTTTCCTTTTCAACTCAGACTTTTGCGCAAGGTACAGTTAATTTCTATAACGAAAATATCATGACAGCCTTAAACCACACTCGTGGTGGTGGTGAAGGTGATCCAATTGACGCTGATCCGGGTAATGTAATTGAATTTAGAATTGTTGCCTTAAATGCTTCACCAGATACAATTGCTGAAAATGTTAACGTTAAAGCTAGTATTCCAGCAACTCCAACTAGAACCTTGGTGGCTTCTGCGACAGTTTCGGCTAGTAACGGCGCTGCTATCACTGACACTGCTACAGTTCGTTTAGTTAGTGGTATTGATCAAGGTTTTGAATATGTTCCCGGGCACGTTAGAATATTTTCAAACTCTTGCCCAGATGGTTGTTTTGCCTCTGATGAGATAGTTAACGGGGGAGTTAGCGTCGGAAACTTAGCTTATAATGAATCAGCTCAGGTGTTCTTTAAAGCCTTTGTGACTAATGTTGTGGTAGATGAACCAAGCCCTAGCCCAAGTGTGGCACCTTCACCTAGTCCGAGTATAGTTCCTAGTCCAAGTCCTTCAGTCGTTCCATCAGTAGTTCCTAGCCCTACTGGAAATGTGACTCAAACAGTGAGTTGCCCAGATGGTAGAAGCTTTACTGTAGAAGCTGGCCAAAATGCTAATGCTAATGTTTTGTGCCAACAGCAACAGCAAGACCAGACTCAAACACAAACTAATACACAAACTAACAATCAGAATCAAACTGTAACAGCTACTGGTGGTTCCAGTTCTAGCTCAAGTTCAAGCACCAGCAACCCAACTATTAATATAACAACTACCAACCCAGCACCTCAGGTTTTGGGAACTAGTACAGTTAGAGTAGCGGGCGTAAAAGAGCTACCAAAAACAGGTTTACCTTTGATCGCTTGGATCGGTGCTGCTTTTATCCCAGCTGGACTTAAGTTCAGAAAAGCTGGAAAGTCTAAAGAAACAATTAATGAATCTGCCAATTATATTTGGGAAAACAGAGAATTCAATAAGTCTTGACAATAATGGGTAATTATGGTTTACTAAGAATGTAAGCCCCTGTTTTAAAGTTCCAGAAATCCTAATTTCTAATATCTAAATGCTAAACAAATCATAAATTCCAATGTCAAAAATTTAAAACTATTTAGAACTTAGGATTTAGAGTTTAGAATTTAAACTATCATACAATTATGCCTCGAGTAACAAAAACATTTACAAGGAAGTCTTCAGATGTCAGTCTTCAGTCATCAGACACTGAAGGTACTATTCCAGTGGAAAATTTGGTAGGCAGCCCTTCTCCTGTCATTGCGAGCGATCCGGTGAATACCGGAGAGCGTGGCAATCTTCCAGGTTCGGGTATGAGTTCTGAGGGTGGAAGATCCCTCGACTACGCTCGGGATGACAATTATAATAGAAATTCAGGATATCGTGGATCCTATGATCGACCGCAGAGAGATTACCAAGACCGTGATGTGCCAACAGAGCAGGTTTCTGGGATTTTGGATATCATGCAAGAAGGTCATGGTTTTTTAAGACCTAGATATATACCTTCTGATAGAGATGTATACATTTCTGCTAGCCAAATTAGGCGTTTTTCGCTTCGCCCCGGTGACTTTGTAGAAGGTGCAGCTCGGCCACCCAAGGAAACTGAGCGCTATTTTGGTTTACTTCAAGTAGATAAAGTTAACAGTGAGTCAGCTGAAAAGCTGGTTTCCTTAGATGGTCGGCCAGTCAAACGTCAAAAGTTCGAAGATTTGACTCCAGTCTATCCTAATCGGCATATTAAATTAGAAACTGGTAAGCAGCCTTTATCCGCTCGGGTGATTGATTTAATCTCACCGATTGGTTTTGGTCAAAGAGCGATGATCGTGTCACCGGCTAAGGCTGGTAAGACTACTATTCTAAAAGATATTGCTGCGGGTATTGCCCAAAATCATCCAGAAGCCATTTTAATGGCCGTGTTGGTTGGGGAGCGTCCCGAGGAAGTAACAGATATATCAAGAAGTATCAAAGGAGATGTTATTGCATCAAATTTTGATGAACCAGCTGAAAATCAAACTACTGCTGCTGAGGTAGCTTTAGAAAGAGCCAAGCGGTTAGTGGAACAGGGCAAAGATGTCATAATCTTGCTGGACTCAATTACCCGTCTTGGTCGTGCCTACAATCTATCTGTACCACCTTCAGGGAGAACCCTCTCCGGAGGTTTTGATCCGGTGGCTCTTTATCCTCCAAAACACTTCTTTGGTGCTGCCAGAAACTGTGAACAGGGTGGTTCTTTAACTATAATTGCGACAGCTTTGGTAGATACTGGTTCCCGAATGGATGACTTGATTTATGAGGAGTTTAAGGGTACTGGTAACATGGAGTTGCATTTGGATAGGCAGCTGGCTGAAAGACGAATCTATCCGGCTATCAATATTGAAGGTTCAGGTACTCGTCAGGAACAACTAATGCTCGGCGGAATGGATTCAGAGCAGTATAAGCAGATTGTGATGGTCAGAAGAATGCTGGGGATGTTGGGAGAGAATGAACGAACAGAAATTTTCCTGGATAGACTTTCAAAAACTGACTCCAACGCCGACTTCCTGGCGAATATAAAGGATGTTAAGTAACTTGAATCAAGAAGCATGAATCAAGAATCATGGTTTTTCCATAATTCATAATTCGTGATTCATAATTCAAATTATGCTATGATCTTTGTATGTCTGCCAAAGGCTTCACCCTGATCGAATTATTAGTTGTAGTCACGATTGTAATTATCATTGGTTCAATTGCCTTACTGACCTTTAACCAATCCTTAATTAAATCCCGGGATAACCGTAGAAAGGCTGATTTGCAGGCAATTGCTTCAGCGCTTGAAATCTATTATCAGAAAAAAGATAAATATCCTTGTGCACCTAATTGGTTAGATAGTGATGACTCGAGTCTTTGGATAACTGATAGCTGTAATTCCTTCGCTCCTCTTGGTTCAAGTTATATCAATAACTTGCCAAAGGATCCCAAGCAAGATGGTAACCCCGTTGTTTCAGGTTCAAGCACACCAACTGGATATAGTTATTTGACGCCTCCTGCTGGGTCAGGTTGTCCAGCTGTTGGCTATTATTATATCTTAGCTGCTGGTCTAGAGGATCTTAATGACCCTGATACTGATAAAATTAAAAACTACCAATACTGCGGTGGAGATTTGGGTTTTGGGTTTATGGGTAATAGAACAGATAGCAATGTTTATGCGATAACTTCACAGTAACTGGACGATAGATGGTAGAGGATAGTTTCAAAATACTATCCTCTATTTTCCATCATCCATCGTCAAAAATTTACTTGCATATGTCTGTTACAATATGTAGTTGTGCATTCTCTTAGAGAAGATTTTAACGCGCTTTTGGTAACTTTAGTGTGGTATACCAAAAGTAAGATCACCCGCTTGGCCCATAATTTCGAGGGATTGAAAAATCTGTCTGTTAATGTCTTGATGCACAGGCGTGGTAGCCTCCAGAGTAAGGTTTGGCACGGATCAATGCTAGGTTTGGCTTCAGTCGGTGTTGTTACCTCCGGTGTGTTTGGTGGTGCTAGTCTAGTCTCTTCCAGCTATCCCGGAATCGGTGCTCCTGATCCACGATTTGTAACGGCCTTCGAGCCTTTTCCTAACGGCCCAATACTTGACCAAGCAATTGAAGATGAGGAAACCCATACTACTATTTCCCAAAAACCCAGAGATGAAATTGTTGAGTATGAAGTTGAGTCTGGTGACACACTTTCAATGATTGCCAAAAAATTTGCAGTTTCCTCGGATACAATTAAATGGGCTAACTCAGATATTGATAATATCAACAGTTTAAGCCCAGGACAAATTCTAAAGATTTTACCAGTAACCGGGGTAACACATACAGTTAAAAGCGGAGATACGTTGGAAAGTGTGGCGAAAAAATACCAAGCTGATGCTCAGGCTATTGTAGACTTTCCCTTCAACGGAGTACCTGATGATTTTAAACTTAAGGCAGGACAGGTTTTAACGGTGCCGGATGGTGTGATTGAAGAGGCCAAGCCAGTTAGAAGAGCTCAACCTCAGTTCATTGCTAAAGGTCCCAGCAGCCCTGTATTTGAGGCTCTGGGCGGTGGTAAATTCGTCTGGCCAACTAGTACGGTGGGTATCTCGCAATACTACGCTTGGTATCATCCCGGAATAGATATGCCAAATCCGGCTAGACCCGGGGTGGCTGCATCAGATGGTGGGAAGGTAGTAGTGGCTGGTTGGCCGGATAGCTATGGTTATGGTAATCGGGTTGTTGTAGATCACGGTAATGGTTACACCTCACTCTATGCTCACCTGGCCAATGTTTATGTCTCAGTCGGCCAAACAGTTTCCAGGGGTCAGGTTTTGGGACAGATGGGTTCTACTGGGCGGTCAACCGGAAATCACCTACATTTTGAAATTCACTTCAAAGGAGTACCGGTTAATCCGCTTGCAATATTAAAGTAAAAACTCTAAATCCTAATATCTACTTACCAAATTTGTTTCACAAATTAGAAACTCTAAACAAATCCAAAATATAAAAATTCTAAATAGTTAAATTTGTACTTGAATATATTTAGGATTTAGAATTTAGTGCTTAGAATTTATGTTAATATTACCTCATGTCTTCTCGCGCTAATACTAACCTTAAGATTGGTACATTAGTGTTGATACTGCTATTAGGAGTGATTATTTTAGCCCAGTTTATCCATCCTCAGCCCAGATTAGTGGCCGGAGATTTTAAATTTGCTTTTTCTGAGCCCAGCCAAGATGACAAGTCTAGCCAAAATTTAGCCAAAATAATAGATCAAAATCTAAAAGGTAAGAGTGGGGACTACGCTATTTATATTGAAGAATTGAGTGTTTCGGGGAATAGAACTGATCCGGAATTTTTTAGTTTGAGGTCTTCTGAACCGTTCCCTGCGGCTTCCTTGTATAAGTTATTCCTGATGGCTGCAGTACTTAAGGAAGTGGAAGCAGGTCGGCTTAAGATGGATAGCGGAATTAGTCGGTCGAGAGCCCATCTGGAAGAAGTTTTTGGGGGAACTGATTTTGGATATGAAGAAGCTCCTGAACAAATTGGTTATACAGTTGAAGAGGCCTTAACTAGGGTAGCTAGGATCTCTGATAACTTTGCTTCGATCATCTTAGCTGAAAAAATTGGCTGGAATAAAGTTCAAGATATGGCCGATATTTTAGAGTCTAAAAATACCGTTATTAAAAGTCCGGTTAGCACTTCAGCTGGGGATACTGCTAACTTTTTTAAATTGCTATACCAGAAAAAACTAGGTTCAGAGAATATATCAAACCAGCTCAGTGACTTCTTGTCGCTTAATCAAATCAACAATAGAATTCCAGAATATTTACCCAAAGAAGTCAAGGTAATTCATAAGACCGGAGAGTTGTCTCGAGTCCGTCATGACGCCGGAATTGTGTATTTAGAGGGTCGTCCATATGTGATCGTGATGATGAGTCAGAATTTGGAAGGAGAAGATGAGGCGGTGGAAACTATGGCCCAGATCTCAGAGGATGTTTATGAATATTTTAAGAACAAGAAATAACTTAAGCTCTTTTAGAAGTTTTTTTAGAATTCAATCGATAAGCCATCATGTAAGCTATCGCCACTAAGGAAGCAGCAATTAAGAACAAGGCATTACCAACCTGAGCACTATATATTATTTTGTAGAATTGATCGGCACTCATAATGAGCACTTGTCAAAAACTATGGCAAGCACTAAATTGAATATACTAAAACCTAGCGCTTTTGTCAACTCAGCTTGATCAAGACTAACAAAGCCAGGTGCAATGAAGATCAACCCTAACCAAGCTGCAGCAAGGTTTACACAAAGACCAGAAAGTGCTCGGAACAATGATGGCCTCATGATTTTAATATATCACACTTCTGTAGTATAATTTGACCTTAAGGGCCGTTAGCTCACTTGGTAGAGCGCAGCTATGGCATAGCTGAGGTAACCGGTTCGATCCCGGTACGGTCCACAACGACCGGCATTCGGAATCGGGTCCACCAACAATGACCTGTATTCAGAACTGCTTGACTTTGTCCTATATGAGAGGTATCATCAAAAATAGATTATGCATGAGTAGTACAAAATAACGCAGAGTTTCTAAGGCAATTTGAGGCTGCGCATCCGGATCATATGGATCTACCTTATATGCGAGGGTATGTTGCTCTTGGACAAGCTGCAGCAGCTAACAGTGGTTTAGAAATATCAATTGGGAGAATCCCGATAGAAGGGGTTATTGCTCAAGATTTAACTCTTGATGAACTAAGAGTTAGCCGGTTACCAGATAAAGCATTGCGCAATGTTCAGACTACTTTTAGCAGCCAGACAGGGAGCCATTATCAAGCTGTCCATGTGCATGAGAATCCTCGTGGACCCTACATTTTACTTTGTGGACTAGGTAAGGATGCAGTAGATTTTAAAGAGGTTGCGACTGTGGTTGCAGAATTAACAGGAGGAGAACCAGAAAGAGATAGGATTTCTAGAAGGTTTGGTATGGGCACAATTCCTGTACAGGGTAAAGAAGGAATAAGCGTTTTTGATAGATCTGGAGATATTTGTAATGTAATTCGCCTTGCAGCAAAACCCACTCAGGCTATGGTTGCTAGTTTTACTGAAAGATATGCTGAACGATTCCAGGACGTAAAAATTACGATTGCTCATTATGGAAGAGTTCCGCTGATGGCATTCACAAATCCTGGATTTGCTCAGACTAAACTTTCCTTCAGGTGATTTTATATGTACAAAATTTTGTTACCAGATTGTTTTCAGCCCGTGTTTCTTGTAGTTGTTGAAATCCTGGTCTTTGGTCAGTAACACCAGATCTTTACTGATGGCCTGCCAGGCCAACATACGGTCAAATGGATCATTATTTTTTATCATAGGCAATTTGTAAAATGAGGATGTTGTTTCGCAGTCTAGGTTTAAGACTTCAAAACCGATTTTTTGGGCTTGATTTAGCAATCCGTCCGGTAAAATTCCTACTAACTCAAGTTTTTTAAGCCGGAACTTAAGGGAAATCTCCCAAAATGTTACTGCGCTAACAGACTTTACCGCTTGAGGGTCAACTAAGATCTTTTTGACTACGGAGGGAATTTTTTTGGGAGAAAATAATACCCACAGGAATAAATGTGTATCAATCAGATAATTCACGATCCCAAAAATTCTTCGTCGGTCATCTTAAAATCACTTTTGATTTTAAACGAAGCCTTTCCTTCAAGTAAACCCAATTTAATGCTGTAATTGTGAGCTATCTTATTATAGGGAACTAATGCTGCTACCTTTTTTTTACTTTTGCCGTATGTAATACCAACGCTTTCACCTTGTAGTACCAAAGTAAGCACCTCAGAAAATTTTGCTTTAAATTGTCCCACAGTTAATTGGTGCATATAGGATAAATGTAGCATATTCTTGACAACTTGTCAAGTATTCACGAACTTGGATTACCGTTCCTTTTTAACAGCGGCTGGGGTAGAGATGTTTTCTGGCTGGGGCAGTTCAACTACTTGAGGTAGGTTTTCCTGTTCTAGAGCAGAAGGGCTAAGCCTCTCGAGGTTGGCTTTGGTTGGTTTTACTTGAAGTATCCTTAAGCTCTGAGAGCAGCTGGCTGGCTGTTTGGTAGTCTTTTGAATCTGGCTTATCTTGAAGTTGAGCCACCAAATTCTCGGCCACTTTAATAGCCTCAGCACCAACAGTCAAGCGCAGCAGTGGATTATAAGGGTCCAGCTTGATAGCTTGGCCGTGTGAATTAAGTAAAATTGCAAAATTGTTATTTGAAAATTTTCTTTTTGGATATTGACAACTCCCATTATTTAGTATAATATTGGGAGCATGGATCCTAATATTAAGTATATTCCTAGGGGTATTGAGGAGAATATTTCGGATAATTTAAGTCACGGTAAAGTGATTATCATCTATGGTCCAAGACGAGTAGGTAAGACAACCCTTATTAAACATATTTTTGAGAAAAATAATAAGCCTTACTTATATTTATCTTGTGAGCAGAATAGGATAAAAGATCAACTAGTGCCTGACGAGCTCAGATTAAAGGAAGTTATCTCGGGTCATCAAAATATAGTTTTTGATGAGGCTCAATATTTAGATAATCCAGGACTGATTTTAAAAATCTTAATAGATACATTTCCTAACCTAAACATGATTGCTTCAGGGTCTTCCTCCTTTGAATTAGCAGGAAAAGTTCAAGAACCACTTACAGGTAGAAGTTTACCGTATTATCTTTTACCATTATCCTGGAATGAATTGTACAAAGTTTATGGCCCAATTAATTTAAATTTCTATCTAGAACAAACTTTACGATTTGGTTCCTATCCTGAAGTGATTCAATATGCCACTAATGACGAAAAGGCAAATTATTTACAACAACTCAGTAATGACTATTTATACAAAGATATTTTAGTTTTTGATAGAGTAAAAGAGAGTAAAAAATTAAGGGATTTATTGGTTGCTATTAGTTTGCAGCTAGGCAGTGAAGTTTCATATAACGAGTTGGCGAATACACTTGGTATTGACCGCAAAACTGTTGAAAATTATGTGGATCTTTTGGAAAAAACTTTTGTAGTTTTTCGGCTATACCCCTTTAGTAGAAATTTACGAGCATCAATTAACAGAAAGGTTAAGATCTATTTTTATGATGTCGGTGTTAGAAATGCACTAATAAACAACTTTAATACACTGGATCTGCGCGCAGATAGAGGAGCACTATTCGAGAATTATGCTATAGTTGAAATAATTAAACAGAATAAAAATAGGCTTTATAAATCAAATTTCTATTTTTGGCGAACATATTCCCAAAAAGAGATTGATTTAATAGAGGAAAGAGAAGGTAAAATATTTGGGTATGAATTTAAATATGCAGCTAAAAGTAAAGTCTCGAAATCTACTTTACTTGAATTTCAGAAAGCATATCCGGAAAGTACTGTAAAAAATATATCAAAAGATGATTTGAATGAATTCCTCAAATCTTTAGATTAGCTATTCAGCTTTCTTAACAGCGGCTGGGGTAGAGATGTTTTCTGGCTGGGGCAGTTCAACTACTTGAGGCAGGTTTTCTTGCTCTAGGGCAGAAGGGCTAGCTCCGGTTAAATCAGGGCCAGCTGTTTGCTTGTCGGAATTCTTTAGTTCCGACAACAGGCTACTTGCAGTCTGATAATCTTGTGAATCGGTCGTAGTCCACAGGACTGCTAAACCAGGTACAAGCCATCAATATTTGCTTAGCTAGAGCCCTATAGTTTGATATTTTTCCCCAAATCTTGTATAATCTCGTGCATGACTGAAGAAATTAGAAAATATTATGATTATCCTGTAGCACAAGAAGTTGGGGTATCTGGCGCAGGATTAGTATGGTTTTTAACTAAAGATCATCTAAGTCCACCATATACTTATAAAGATGATATCGCACTTAACGCTAGCCAATGGAGACTTGGTGCAAGTGAAAGGATTGTGAAATTGGCTGATACTATGGAGATTAAATCTGGTGATATCACCCTTGATATTGGAACAGGTATTGGTGGACCTGGTAGAGATATTATAGATGCCTCAGGCTGTAAATTAATTGGTGCTAATTTGAGCTATAATCAATTAGTTTCATTAAGGGCTCTGTCAATTCTTAACAACCCAGAGAAGCCTACATATACTAATGTAGTAAATGCAGATGCCCAATTGCTACCCTTTATTGACTCGATCTTTGACCAGGTATTCTCTATTAATACCTTTTATCATGTCCCTAATCTAGACATAGCAATTTCTGAAGTTTCAAGGGTGCTTAAGAGGGGCGGTAGGTTTGGTTTAGATGACTGGTTTATCACTGGTAGAGCAGGAAGCAGAACTATTAATAATCTTAGATACAATTGGAGTTCACCAGAAGGCTTTTATAGGTATAATCAAGTCGTCAGACTGTTAAGAAGAAATGGGTTGAGGACTATTCAAATAATAGATTATACCGAGGAAGCAGCCCTATTCCTTACAGAGGAAAGATTTGGATTAACATATGATACTCAGGTAAAGCCTAGAATCCTTGAAGTCTTTCCACAATTATATCCAGATAATAGTGAAGAATCATACGCAATTGAGGCAGCTGAACAATTACGTAATTCAATTTTATACATGGGGGAGTTATATCGTAATGGCCAGGCAATATACAGGCAAATCATTGCTGAAAAAGCTTAAATTGCCATCGTCTGTTATAATCGTTTTGATTACATCTTTACTAATATGGCTATAGAACAGCAAAGAGTTTCAACGGGACAGTTTGCAAAAGCAATAAGGGAGGAGGGCTATGTAGATTCTGGTTTTGAAGACCCATTAAGAAAATATTATAAAGATCCTCATGAAGCTTTACAGGTATGGGATATTACAATGAAGCATGAACGGTTTGCCATTATGGCAGATTTGGTAGACAAAGCAGTGACAAGATCAGAAATCGAGAGAGGCCAAACTAGAATTTATAAAATGGTAGGAGCTAACCCTTATGAAAGTCTGTCCTCCTACATGAAAGGTATTTTAACCAAAGCTATTGGAGAAGAAATAGATTATCGACATAAACTAAATAAAGTCGATCCTGGAGATCCCCAAGCTAGTATATATTGCAGATTCTTAGATTGGGTAGAGTTTCATAATAAGTACATTATAGAAACTGATGCCCATAGAAAATGTGGTGTCCTGTCACCTAAAGAGGCTATAACTCCGGGTATAGATGCTGCAACCAATTGGATGGGTTTGGTTCTAAAAATGGTACCCAAGGTCTATAAAAGTGCAAATCCTGAGGACATTATTGATATTCCATTGTTAGTGGGGATGGCTAGAAGATCTTATCCCCTTTTAGGGAAGTTAGCTTCATCAGACATTGTTTCTTTTAATTGCATAGGTTTTACTATTGCTGGATTAGAAGATCCGGATCATGTTGGTGAAATTGATCCAAATGCCTTTAGCTTAGCTCAAGATAAAATGGGCCTGAGGTTAGATTTTTCAGAGGTAGCTAAGGTGAAAATCGCAGAAGAAATTTCACGAAAACAGAAAGAAATTGCTACTACCCCTCGTGTGGGTTGCCCGGCTTTAATAAATTTTGGGGATAGTTCTCCTGTTGCTAAATTATGGGAACGGTACTTGGGTTATGCTTCTGATATCTATTCTACTGTTCTTTCTTAACTGCAGCTGGGGTAGAAATGTTGTCAGGTTCTGGCAAGTCAACTACTTGAGGCAGGTTCTTCTGTTCCAGGGCAGCGGAAGGAGTGGCAATAATAGATTTTTTATCAGAGCTAACAGAAGTGTCTTTTAACTCTGAGAGAAGTTTGCTTGCTGTCATATAGTCTTGTGAATCTGGTTTATCTTGAAGCTGAGCCACTAATCTCTCTGTAACTTTGATAGCGTCATTAGTATTTCCTTTATCCCTAAGTGCGATTGCTAAGTTATAGAGTCCATTGGGATAATCTGGTTTAAGAGAAACAACATCTTCAAAAAACCTAACTGCCAGATCATAGTTTTTTATCTGATAGTAGATGCCACCCACAGCCAGCCTAAGCAGGGGATTATATGGATCCAAGCGGATTGCTTGACCATAAGCATCTAACGAAAACTGCAATCCATTAGTAGCTACTCCGGAGATCTGCCGATAGATTGAACCCAGTACTTCCCAGTTGGCTGCTGAGCGTGGAGCCAGCTTTGTTGCAGCTCGACCTTCAGCAATAGCTTGTTGGATAAGAGTTTGGATATTTGATTTGTCTTGATCGGTAAGGGAGCCTCCAGGTGAGGCTTCAGTCGGCTTTTTTTGAGAAGCAATCGAATTAGCCAGCGCAATGTTAGTTTGAGCTAAGTCTATGCGATAAAGATCAATATCAGGGTTAATCCGTTCAGATTTAACCAGACTATTATAGGCAGCTAATCCTTGGTTGGCAGTAAGTGAGTTAATAGCATCCCGGTGATAGCTGTCAGCCAAAACAAATTTTCCGACAGTAAAACCGCAGAGGATTATCAACCCCAAAATAGGTAAAAATAGCAGTATCCTAATTAGGATTAGTGGTGGTAATTCAACAGTTTTTTGGTCAGCACTACCATTTTTTAGACTGGCCATAAAAAGAGCGCAGATAAAAAAGCCGGTTGCTTGAACCATGAATGTGATTGGGCTAAGCATTAGTGCCACCATAAACGTAGTCCCGGCAACCCCCAGCCCCCAAAGATCCCTGTAGCGGATAGCTGTAATTACAAAAGTTATACTTACCAAGAGTAGTAGTATTACCCCAACGCCACCGGTTTCAGCCCAAGTTTGGAGATATTGATTAAAACCACTATTAAAACGGACATTCCAGGCGGGGGATTGATTGAAGTCAATTGGTTTATAGGCAGTAAAATCATATAAAAAGGTACCAGGTCCAGTGCCCAATATCGGAGAATCACGAAAAGCGCTAGCAGCTACCCTCCAAGACACATTAAAAGGCAACTGTATTTCTTTGGTAAAGTTACCGGCAAACTTGCCAAGAACTGTTTTGTCCTTAATGGTTGGAGTATAACTTAATATAGCAAATGTTGACGCTACTATAACAATAACTATCATTAAAGGGGTAAAAAGACCTTTCAGGATAAGCCTTTTATCGCTATTCCGAAGATAGATGTAAAGCGTGGCTAAAATTGCAAAAGTGGCCAGAACCCAGACGGGCGCATTTCCCAGCAAAACTACATATACTATAGCTAACAGCATTGCCAAAAAGTAAAAGATGCTCATCAAAGAGATATTTTTTGAGCTATGAATAAGATTCATTAGCATCAATGGGATCATCATGACAAGGAATAAGGAGGAGGATAGTGTGCTTCCAGCTAAACTAAAAGAATTTTGTTTAGCAAAGCTAAAAGGCAGATATAACTGGAAATAAGAGGCTAAACCAACTAAACTGAGAATAATCGAAGAACCTATAAATAGTTGGACTATTAAGCTAACCGTGCCGGCCTTTTTAATATTAGCTACTACTAAGAAGTAAAGGAGTACTACAACTGCCTGGGAAACTAAGCTACCTTGAATTTTGGGTAGAAGGCCATAAATAGAAACATGTATGTTTCCTGAGAGAAAGGTTGATAGGGTTACAACCACTAAGTAGATAATTAGAAAGATGTCCAAAGGGGTTTTGATCACTGTGAAGCGGTTTTCAGTAAATAGCTTTACTCCCCAACAAAGCAACAATAGTGAAATAGCAATTGTCACCAGAATCAATTTCCCGGTGTCAAAAAACTCTGTTGTAAAGGGTGCAAAAAAAAGTGGCAGTAGAAAAGCTAGAAGCAATACTACTATATTACTAATATGGTCAGCGATTTTTGAGAGATTCATACTGATAACCATTTTGGGGTAGGGAGCGGCAAATTACAACTGGTACTAAATGGGTCTATTTATATCTATAAAGGTCAAAATTTCATAAATCTTATCACTTTTGCCTTATCACTTGTCACTTTTTCTAGGGGTCGGACCCCTAAGGATTGGAAGCTGGGTGTTAGAGTTTGTCTATTTTCTAATATCCAACATCCATTATTAAGTGTCTAATTTCTTCCAGAGTTTTCTTGTCCAGTTCTTTATGATCGAAGGTAATCTCCAGTGAAAACTTGTTCCAGGGATAGGATTTGTAGCTGTTGGCTAGCCAAAGTATACCTGGGTGGCTATACAGATACTGGCAGAGCAGAGGAATCTCTCTTCCCTCAATTTTAACTGATTTAAATTTACCAGCAAAAAGTGGCCCTCGGATCTGGTATTTTTTGTGAAAATAGTAAGTGTAGCTATTGATGACTTTTTTGAGTAGTTTTGCTACTCCATCAATGTTAGTTTGTCTTGTTAGGAGATGATAATGGTTGGGAAGAAGTAAGTAGCTGATTAATTCTATATCTGAGCTTGAGTGTGCCTGGAGAAAATCTTGGAATTTTTTGTAATCTTCGTCGTCTAAAAAAATTTCAGAGTTATTTAATCCCAAATTACTGATATGGTAAGTACTATTTTGAGCGTAATTTCTAATTCTATACTTAGAAGGCATAATGGAATATTAGCATAATTTCTCTAATTTGATGCAATCAAATTTGGTATGATGTGCCTAGTTCCTCATTAATGCTCCCTTGACATGGATTGAGTTTTTAAGATACTGTTAAATGTGAGGACGATTTTATGCCCAGATCTCTGCTTGCCCAGATTAAGAAATTCAGGAAAATGCTTATTGAATATTCTGTGGCAACCCACCGTGATAAATTTGGTGTAGTGCCGATCCCTGTTCTGATTGCAGCGATCGGTTTAGTAGCTTTTCTGTTAGTGTCTACAACCGCTCCATTCAAAGGTGGTCTTTTTTCAGCTCTTTTTCCGAAACAAGCTTCATTTGCTGCAGCTACTATTATTGTGGGTACAGATGGTTACCCGACTATTAATGCTGCCATCCAAGCCGCATTGCCTGGTGACACAATTAGTATCCACGGCGGGACCTACAATGAACAAGTAGACATTACTAAAAAAGTGACTCTAGAGGCTTTTGGTGATGGCCCGGTATGGGTCGATGGTCAGTGTCAAAGAGCCCATGCTATTCAAGTACGGGTAGCTGGAGCTAGCGATTCTACTATTCG
>Ga0209542_10008478_pt1 | contig 19188 bp, 22 predicted proteins | sample RifCSPhighO2_01_FD_184028 | JGI IMG/M metagenome (GOLD analysis project Ga0209542, IMG submission 184028) | Soil microbial communities from Rifle, Colorado - Rifle CSP2_plank highO2_0.1 (SPAdes) (version 2) | ecosystem: Environmental > Terrestrial > Deep subsurface > Rock core/Sediment ...
CGGAAGTATCATAATACCTATCCAAATACAATTCTTTAACGCCCGTGTTATCGTTTCTCAAAGCTAAGTTTATCTGCATTATTCGGGCAATGGATGCAGGGACTCTGCCTTCGGCTAATAATTTTTGCATCTGTTCTGTGTTTTTTCCGTAAAAGTCTTTGCAGTATTTTGTTATTTGAGAAATGTCTGTTAAGCTTGGAATTATATTCTTAGGAGTTTCTCCTGCAACAGCTTCTTCAACTCCTGAATTTTTTCTTCTTTCTTTCCTTTCTTTCAATTCTGCTTCCTTGTTTAGTATTTCAGCCAAATTTGGATTGTATTTCATTTTATTGTCTCCTGAATGAACTATCGGTAATTTCAATTACTTTATTTGCCAAATCCTCTCCGTTTCTGATTTCAATAACTTTCAAGCTATTTTTTTCTAAATCCTCCGTCATTTTATTCTTTGGACCGATTTGCAAATGGAAATAATGATGCTCTCTTGCTCCTTTGATAAATTTGTCTTTGATATCTTCCCAATTAAATATGTCGCCATCGGAAATCGTATAAATCAAGCTTCTTCTTCCTCTGAATATGTCTTTTATTTTTGAATCCTCTATGACAGTTCCGCCAAACTGCGGGCTTAATGCTTCTCTTTTTGACTCTTCTAAACCTCGTGCGATTCTTGTTTCACTGCTGACATTTCCCAAGCCAATTGTTGTTTGATTTAATAAATGGTTTTGCTTCAAATATTCAAGCAAACCATACCATCCAAGCAAGGCATAATGATATTTGCTGTTGTCTCCCCATGGGATTGCTCCTGTTTTTCCGATGTTAATTGGGCTTCCACGATTATCGTGTTCATTATCAGTATTGTATTTCATGCTTCCGCTTGTGTCGAGCAAACAAAATCTTGTTTCAGGAAATCCCCTTGGAGAAATTTTATGGGGGATGTTCATTGTTTCAGCGTGTGTTCTTTTTTTTAATTCGACTTCTCCCCCATCATCAAAGCCAAACGTAAGATGCCTTAGATTATCTCTGTCAGGGTCAAATGATCTTTCTCCGAACCAAAAAACAGGTCTTTGCTCTGTTTCTGTGTAATTTTCAATTCGTAATTTTAATTGTCTTGCAATGCTTTGATAAAGTAAGTCAAGCGCTTCAAATGATTCCATTAGAGGGGGAATTTTATCTCCTAATTTGTAAGCTCTTTGAATTCTCCTAATTTTGTATTCTTCTTTTTCCATTTCTCTATCAAATTCATTACCCTCAACCATTCCTTTTTGTTTTTCACTCTCTCTTCCTTTGGTGCCTCTTCCTGAATGATTTATTATCGGCAGAGCATAATTTGGTTCCATGAGTTGAGAAAATTCTTCTGCATAAGCTCTTGCAATTGTTTCCCAATTATTTTCATCATTTAATAAAGCCCTTATTCTATCTCTGTCCCTACCCAATCCTGCTAAACCAGATTTTCTTAAAAAGCCCTGCACAATTCCAGCTATTTGTTTTTGTTTTTCTTTATCATGAATAAAATATTCAGCAACTCTTTTCTTTTGTTTTTTGTTTCCCCATAAGAACATATTAAGTTTTACGTGAGCGTCGTAAAACGCAGAATATTGTTCTTCTGACATGTTTCTTCCAACATTTGAAAAGAACTCGGTTATTCCGTCAAGGGAAAATCTTCCTCCCAAGTCTGCGTGCAAAATTGAATCCTCAAAAGCGTTCACTAAATAATGTGCATCTGTTTCATTAAATCCTTTAGGAGCTAAAGCTTCTGCAATCGGTCCATAGATTTTTTCAATATGGTATTCAAGATTTCTTGGACAACCATTGAAACCCCAGTATCTTCTGTGGTTTATTTCATGTCTTGCAACATCACGAGCCATTATGACAAGTTGTCCTCTTCGCACTTGCTCATATTCTGGGTTGTAGCCAATTATTATCCTATTAAATCCTCTCAGATTTATCGAGCCAGAAATATGCGGAATTTCATTTGTTTGCTCGACTTTCCAGCTTCCGCTAAATTTTCCTTCTTTGATTTCTTTTGCAACTGTTGTTTGGATTCTATTATCAAGCGTCATTTTATTTTATTTTTTCTCCTACCGGGCGCGCCTGGCGTCTCCGACGCTATCCCGAGGAGCCGACCGCTGCCATAGACAAGATCGTTCCTGCCAACGGCATCAGACCTGCCCCCGAGCCTGCAGATGCACCATGCCCGCAATTCAGCGATATTATCTTGGACAGAACAAAAGTAAATTCCCATTAATTTTATTTTATCAATATCTTCTTTTGGAGCAAATCTTTGATGATATTCAGAAAAGATATATGAAATAGCTTCTTCATGTAATTGAGGAATTGCAAATTCTTTTGGAACATTATTCTGATGTCTAAATGCGACTTTCCAAAATGAAGAATCCATCGCCTGTTTTTTTGTTAGAGGAGCATCAATAACTTTTGCAAGCCCACCCCTATTTGTAACGACCACTCCCGGTCCTTGAAGAGCATCGTATCTATCATCAATTCCAAGATTTACCCCTCCGCCGACTAATTTCTCATCGGGGTTGATTAAGCCAAGGTATTTTCTCCATGAAGGAACCATGCTTCCATCTGCGTAAGTTGTCAGGACTAATTTTATTTCATTTCCTCTCTGGGCTTTCAAATCGGAAGTATCATAATACCTATCCAAATACAATTCTTTAACGCCTGTGTTATCGTTTCTCAAAGCTAAGTTTATCTGCATTATTCGGGCAATGGATGCAGGGACTCTGCCTTCGGCTAATAATTTTTGCATCTGTTCTGTGTTTTTTCCGTAAAATTCTTCGCATATTTTTGTTATTTGCGAGACATCTACAAGGTCCGGAATTATATTCTTAGGAGTTTCTCCTGCAACAGCTTCTTCAACTCCTGAATTTTTTCTTCTTTCTTTCCTTTCTCTCAATTCTGCTTTCTTGTTTAGTATTTCAGCCAAATTTGGATTGTATTTCATTTTAGTTTTTACCTCTTTTTTCAGGTTCCCTGCCTTCTATTGTTAACTCAATCAAATCATTAACAAAAGCTAATCCAATTTCTCTGCTATCTCTAAATGGTTCAATTAGTGTCACTCCCTCTCTTGCTTTTTCGTTTAATCCATCATAATTTCCTATCTTTCTTTCGTGAGAAAAAAATCTTGTAACTTTTTCTCCTTTTTGAGCTTCTTCCAGTGAAGCCAAAATAAAATCTTTTTGTGATTCATAATCCTGCCTTAATTTTTCAACTGCTTCTGCCATAACTTTTGGAGCGTGATTATAATGTGCTCTTAGATTGGTCGGATTAAGCAAATGCTGATATGCTCCAGTTAATTCAAATGTCTTGAAAATTAATTCGTACGGCTCAATTTCTATTTCAGGATTTTTTAACTTGGCTAAATATTCCAATGCCGCGGCATATTTTCTCACGACTTCAATTGTTCTTGTTGTTGGCGCTTTTATCATTGAGCACAAAGCCTCCTTCTTTTGGTTGAAAGAGCAATTCTGACAACCCATTGGCCAAACCCTGTCTTTAACTTCATATTTTTGGCAGTTTTGCAAGCCGGTTTCCAAATAGTTTAAAACCGCCTGTGTTTCCAAATCAGAAGATTCGGTTGCCTCGCTTATTTCTTTTGATACCTGAATAATTTTATCGCTAATATCCCTTATTGGAGCAAGCCGCACATTTGGATCTGCCTTTCTTCTTGTTTTTATTTTATATTTGTCCTTGAATGTCGGATGGAATGCCCTATATTCCAAATCAAGAGCAACATGCAATCTGTTGAGCATTGCTTTATCTGTTTCAAAAGTTCCCTGAAACTCCCCATTTCCAATATTGGCTGTAGCAATTAATAAATTATAACCCTCTCTTCCTAAGGAAATCTCTCTTCCTCTGTAATCCATTTTTCCGTCGCCTAATCCGAAAAACTGATTTTGTGCAATAGGCGGAGCTCTGTTTATTTCTTCAACCAAGCAAACAAGCGCTTCTAAGCTGTCTGTTAATTCTCTTTGCTTCCTCTCAATATTTAAATTTGTAAAAATCTCCTCGTAAACGTTAGTGTCTGGATGCGCTCTTATGAAGACGCCCTGTCCTTTTTCTGCTTTGTTTCCGCCGAACCAATGCCTGTAAATGTCTGAAGCTAATTGAGATTTTCCTGTTCCTGTATCTCCTACAAGGAAAAGATTCAATCCTCCAAGCACAGATGCTCTTGCCAAATCGCTGACCGTCAAGCCAGCAAAGACCTCTCTCGAATTTATGTAATACGGTAATGCTAATTCTTCATATTTCAATCCTTTACTTTCTGTCATTTTCCGCCTCCTGCAAAAATTTGTCCAAACTATACTCTATCAAATGGCTTTTGCTCCTGAATCTTCCGTCTTTCAAGAGCTTTTCAAGTATTTTTACATTCTCTTCGTCTATTGTTATGCTCATTTTCTGTTTCATTTTTTCTTATGTATCCTACTTTGACTACTTTTTAGTAGTTCATGATGAAAAGTAGTGCGTTGCATTCTTTATAAACTTTTTGGTTTGTTGTAATTACATGATGACAAAAAATTGAGATATTTATTCCCGTTTGCGGTGTTGCTTTTCACAGTTGGAGTTTATTAGCAATCAACTTCTCCGCAATTTATATTTGCACAATTGACTTGTAGTTTTGAGTCTTGGCAAGTCAGAGTCTTGCCATTAATTGTGCGTTCTTCACAGCAAAATGTGAATCCTGCTTCTCCCTCGCATGCCAAATCGCAGGCTTGTTTTATAGCAATTGCTTCTGTCGTGTCTAAATAAGGATTTGTCGTTGATGTTAGACGATTAAAACCGCCTGTTAACGCTATAACAAGGGCGATGAGAACTAAAACCCCGATAACAAATAGAATTAAAGTTGAAATCGCAAGTTCAAATGCTTTGGAGTTCATTTTAGTTAATAACACAGCAGAATTCTTTTGCGTCTGAATTACCGTCGAGTACATTTTCTATTTGCGTTTTTCCTATTTCGCATACTTTCCCTTCAGAAGAGATAGACCCTCCAAGTTCTTCACAAGTTAATCTCTCACAGGCTTTTCCATTAACTTTTGAGTCTATTTTTATTTTATTATTTTTTACTAAGTTGATACATTGTTCTTTTTTCAATTCTGATTCTTGCTTGTTGCATGCTAATTTATTGTCTAATCCCGAACTGACTCTCGGATCTTCACAATTAACATACTCTGTTTTTCCATCTATCTTTATTTCTTTAAAGTCCTGGCAATAACCGTAAGTATCCTGTGATGTCGCAGCCAATTTACACGCGATTACAACATCTGCAATTGAAGAAGTTCCTCCAAAAATTCCTATTTTCTGCCAGAGGTTCGACCAGCCGAGAGAGAAACCAAGAATTAGTAAAACAAGAACAACTATTCCCAATACTATTAAGATTAAAGTTCCTATAGAAAGGTCTTGAGCTTTTTTATTCACCATTTTTTATGCAATAATTAAACATAACAGTTTTATAAATGTTGCTCCAAACTAATTTTTATGTCAAAATTCCTTTTTATTTTATTATAGCCAAATCCAGATTCTACAAATAATCCGCTTACGACTATAATTTTATCTGAAATTTCAAATTTCCCGTTGCGGATTTTTCCATAAAAATTTCCTATCCCTTCAAATTTAAATAATCTTTCTTTTTCTAATGCAATCTCCTGAAATTTTTCTTTTAGCTGTTTATCAGAACAGGAAGAACATTGATTTATTGTTTGCTTCGCTATCAATTCCGCCTGTTTTAAAACATAATCATGATTGAACTGGAGCTCTTCCACGATATTTGCTAATGGGGCTGATTGAGAAGTTAATCCGTTTGAGAAGGAATGAATTGCTATCAGAACTGCCGCAGAGAGTGCTATCGCTATCAAAGGCATTATTCCAATTGCTGTTTGTGCTTTCTTTAACATGGTCCGTAGTAGTATGAAACTCCTATTTCATAATCGTCCTTGATAAATCTTTGAATTGGAAGGGGCTGTAAATTAAATGCGTTAATCATTTCATAAATGCCGTCGTTCAGTTTGAAGCCGTCTGGTCTTGTTTGGTCAAATGTCAGAATATAACAATTGTTGTTTTCATCCAATGCCGCTTTTAGTCCTTCCAGAAGTGTTTCTGGATGTATTTTTTTATCCAGCGTTAGTTGAACAGCATCAAGGACTAAGATTTCTTGATACTCATCATTTAATTGAACTGTAATTATTTCTGTAAATAATTCACGATTGCTCATTGTTTCCACAGCAGTTATCGCCGGAGGTTTTTTGAATGTCGCCGTGAATGCAACGAGCGAGATAAACAAGAGCATGATTATGACTATCTCGATGAATACGACGAATGTCAGTGCGTTTCCGATTAGTGCTTTTTTATTCATCCTACTTTTTCCCTCCTTTGTTGTGAAGCTCCGACTTGGATAAAAAATTTGTCTTCATCTTTTATTATTGTTGAGTTTGTGCATCTTGGAAATTTAATGTTTTTATCAGCCAACGCGCATCGTGTTGTATCTCCTGGACCGAGTTCGAAAATTCTATCGTTATTTTTTTTAATGAATATGAAATAACTTTCGTTCAAGACTTTCTCATTCAATGAGCATGTTTCAAAAAAGTTTTCGTTTTCTTCAAAATTTATTTCGTTTTTTTCCAAGCAGGATAATATTTTTTCATTTAGAGTATTTGCATCAACTTGCCTGAAATCATATTCCTCTCCAAAGTAAATGATGACGCCGATTGAAATGCTGACGCTTATTATCGTTAGCAGGAAGAAAAACCAGAAAGACATTAAAATGTTTCCTGCTTGGGCTTTTTTAGAGAAGTTTGAATAAATCAGTTCGCGAAATTCGCAGCCTTCAAAACGGCGAGATTTCGCTTCCTTCAAACTTCTCTTAGAGATTTTGCAGGGTTTTGCAAACACAGAAATTTCTCTTCGAGTTCTAAATTTCTGTGCCCAAAAAACTGAAAGTTTTTTAGAATTCTCTTTACGCACGTTGAACCTCCACTACATTAAAACGCAGGACGTTTTTCGATTCTCTGTTTATCGTATACGCTAATTCAATATGATCGTTAATTATGTCTACATCGTTGAAAAAATGATAGCATGTTTTTCTTCCTAAAGAGAGCTTGAAACAGAGCTCATTGTTTTGATTATCAACCTGAAAAATTTCTTTTTGAAAATCCTTTAAGCCATTTTTTTGCGCTACGACTGTTGCTTTGTGGATGTCTAAAGTTACATTATCTCCCGGACTTGCCAGATTGATTATGCGGGAAGTTTCTTTTGCGTGATAATCCGCCCATGTAGATGCTCCGCTAAATTGACTCCATACAAAATATCCGTCTGCGAGTAAGAAAAGAAGCAGAAGGATCAGATAAACTAGATTATCCTTGAGGGTTTGTGATGCTTTATTGTTCATTTTCAGGACGATTAAATTTTATTGCTACTGTAACTTCATTGTTAATCTTTTCTTTTGAGATGTGGAGGAGGTAAAAGTTTTTTGGGATTATTATGAAATCATCTGGCGTTTCTGATTGAGTACATATCGTATCATAATCTTCCGGACCTGTTTTTACCGTGATGCATTTTTCTGGAAAAACTCCTTCGATTATTATCTCCCCCGCATCTATTATTTCGTGGTTTCCTTCATTGTCGCAGGAAGTTGGAGTTGGATATGGAGAAACGCAAATGCAGGATTCAAAGAAACATTTTTCCGGGCGGTTTATTGTCGTATTAGAATAACCCTTGATGTACCACGCTTGCTTGCCTGCAAAACCCTGAAACGGAAAGTCGTTTTCCTGCCCAACTTTCAGAGCATCTATTTTTCCTTTTATTGTTCTTATTGTGCTTGAAGCAGAGGCAAATTCTGTGTCTGTTTGCGCTGTTTGGTACCAAGTATAAACGCCTAATCCAAATCCTATCAAAATTATAGCTCCGATTATTATGCTCACGACATTTTCAGGAAGAAATTGAGAAGCTCGTTTTCTCATGGATTTCCCTCTATTCTTGAGCAGAATTCATTAATTGATTCTACGTTATGATAATTCATTCCTGTTACTACGGTGCATCCATTTAAATTAACTGATGACCCAAAATCGTCTGAAAGAGGAGCGCAGTAGCTTGCCGCTAATTGTCTGTCGCTGAAAGTTTGAAATCCTGCCGCTATTCCTGTTGCAGATGAAACCACTATTCCAAACAATCCTCCAATTCCTTTTGTTGCCAGAGCAAATGCGCCTCCTGTGTGAGCTCCTGTTTCGACTGCCGCCGCCAAAGAATCTTTATCTGTCAGAATTTGCATGAAAATAATTGCAATTTCATTTGTGTTTCTATTTTCCGGAAAACTTTTCCCTAATTCATCTTCAACAGTTTTAGGATAGTTCCTCACTTGTCTGTCCGTGAATGTCTCTAAGTATGTTAAAGAAGAGCCGGGAACAAGGGTTTCTTCCATGTAATGATTAATGTCAATTTCCTCGATGTCAATTTTTTTTATCACCTCATCTTGGATAGCGACTCTCGAACAGATTGTGCATGAGGATTTTCCACCGAACAAATTATTTAAAGCGGTTGCTTGCGCAAAAATTCCAGCTTCTTTCCCTGCTCCAAAGAGATTTAATTTTCCCTGCCCCATGACCTTCCAGCAGTCAAACAAAGCATTGGCTGTTGCCGCTTCAATTAATTCTATCGCCGCTTTATCATTTTCTTTAGGAAGAACAATAGGAGTTGTTTTCTCTTCTCCAATAAACTGATTGCAATCTTTTCCGTATGTCAGGCAGAGCTTTTCTGTTGTGCATTTTAATGGAACAAGACCTTCTACTTTTGTGTTTGCTGTCGCTCTTGTCAGAACAGAAAGAGAGCAGGCATCTTTACCAACTTGTTTGCCTACATCAAGATAAACAAGAACAAAGATTAGAACTACTGCGAAGCCCCCTATTGTCAAAGTTAATCCGACTATCTGGCTCGTTGTTAATTCTCCTCTCTTTTTCATAATACTATTAGAAAGATGTTATTTATAACAATTTTGATTAGGTAAAAACCAAATAACCTATTGCAATTCCTGCTATCGCGAGGAAGATAAACCATATTAACAATCTCGCTATCTCTTTTCCAGTCATTGCTTTTTTATGTAGCATAATCTATTTCTCCATCAAACAGAGAGGCGTAAGTGTTTTGGTTTAATTGTGTAAGATAGATAACTGTTTGTTCATCCAGATTTTCTGTTGATGTTATCGTTATCATGTCATTTTTTATCGAGCCGACTAAGGGATCTTCTATTCTATCTTTTTTTACTCTAATTTCGCCGGAGCTTGTTATGATATAAATTTTTGTATCTGTGGAAGAGCCGGTTTTTTCGTTGAGTAGAAAAATGCTTCGCGCGTTAATATTTTCTTTTAACGGAAAAGATTCTGGGTCTGTAATTATGTCCAGACCCGCGGAGAAATATTTTCTTTCTGCTTCTTCTGTTTTTTCTGCGGGGGTTTCTTCTGTTTTTATTGTTGTGGCACAACTTTCTTTTTCTGTTGACTGCGAAATATCAACAACTAAATAGATATTATCAATTATAGATGCACAAAAAGTATCTGATTCTGAAACGTAATTGTCTTTATCTATTTTTTTTTCATAGCCGATTGTGATTGGTTTTGAGAGGATTGAATTTCTCCAAGATAATGCAATTTCTCTTATTTCTTTTTCTGCTTCCTGATTTTTTAGGCGAGAGCGTTCTGGTTGCAGAATTTTTATGCTTTCTTCCACACTTCTTAATTTTATCTCTCCGTTTGCGCTCATAGTTAGCTCTCCATAATTTGTTCCTTTACAGTCCTCCGCTTTATCGCCTACAAGTTTCATCGTTACATCTCCTCTTTTAGCAATTTCTTCTGATGTAGCGGTTTCTATCCATAATATACATAAATCAAACGGCCATGCAGTCGGGTCGTCTTCGTCAATCTGTTCGTATGTTTCAAAGTCTACTATCATGCCTGATAATCCTTGATCCAGCTCAATTCTTTTTACTCTCTCTCTTGCATTTTTATTATAGAAAAAATCTTCAAAATCCGCATAAATACCCCCATATGAAACACGTTTATCGTTTACTTTTTTCGTATCATCTTTGAAATCTGTGAAGAAAGAACCATCGTAATATTCTACCACATCTTTCTCAATATCATAGCGGAACAATTCTGGTTTGACTTGGGCATTTCCAGGATTATCTTTTGGAGTTAAGAGGTTGAATCTTTCTAAAATTGATCTTACTATTTGTGGATATGTGTATACTAATAAGAGAAGAGCGAGAATTATAAGAATTCCAATTATTGAACCGACAGTTGTTTCAGCTTTCATTTTCCAAACCTCAATATTTTTAGAAGATTTTCAATTGTTTCTTTTCCAGAATCTGAAAATACAAATATCGCTATTATTCCGAGAATTAATGCCAAGACCGCTAAAACTATCCAACCGAGATAATCCAGCATTATTGATCCTCTTTTTTCCATGTTTAAAGAAAAGGAGAGAAGTATAAAAATTTATCACTGTTTAAGTTTGTTGCAAGGATTTATAATATATTTTTGTTATTTAGTTTTAGATAAAAATGATGAGGGAAGATTCTGCAAAAGAGATTATTGAAAAATACAGCAGGAAACTGCAGTCGCAGTTGAAGACAGAAAATCCGGAAAGTTACTCTCGGGAGTATGAGAAGTTTAGAGACGAGATGGTTAGCGTTCCGGGAAGTTATGAGAAGTGGGCGAAGTCTGTTGGAAATATTGTTAATATAAAAATTTCGGATAGAGACAGGATAAGAGTACAGAGAGAGTTAGATATTGCGCATCTGGATGTGGCGGCGAGTCAGGCGGTCACGCTGTCTTTGATTTCCATGCTGGGTATTTTTTTCCTGACTTTATTTTCAGTCGCAGCTATTTATTTTATTAAATATCCAAATGGATTTGCCTCTTTAAGTTTTCAGGCGCTGTCTGATTTGGCTCTTATGTTTTTTTTAGGAATAGTTGCCGCAATGTTTATTTTTTATTGGACTTACTCGATGCCAAAACGCTTGGCGAATCACTGGAGATTACAGGCTTCTGCCCAAATGGTTCCTGCGATTTTGTATGTTGTTGTCTATATGAAACACACATCTAATTTAGAGAAGGCGATACAGTTTGCGTCACTGCATTTGGAAGGACCGCTCGCTCTGGATTTCAAGAAGATTTTTTATGATGTTGAAATCGGCAAGTTTTCGACGATAAAGCAAAGCTTAGATAATTATCTGGAGCAGTGGAAAGATTATGCTCCTGAGTTTGTTGAAAGTTTTCATTTGGTTGAAAGTTCTCTTTTTGAACCTTTGGATGGAAGAAGAGTCGAAATTCTGGAAAAATCTCTGCAGATTATTCTCGATGGTGTTTACGAGAAAATGCTGAAATACTCGAGAGAGATTAGATCTCCTCTGACCAATCTGTATATGCTCGGAATTATTCTTCCCACTTTGGGTTTGGCTCTGCTTCCTCTGGCTTCTACATTATTACAGGGGGCGGTAAGATGGGTGCATGTTTTTGTTTTGTTCAATATCATTGTTCCGTTTTTTGTCATGTATATGGTTGGAGAAGTTTTGTTGAAGAGACCCGGGGGATATGGAGAAGGAGCGACTTTAGAGCTGAATCCCAACTACGCCCAGTTTAAATCGAAAAAACCTTGGGTTGTTGCAGGATTGATTGCCTTGCCATTTTTGATTCTGGGATTTTTACCTTTTATTTTTCAATTCGATTTCGTCAGTTCTCTCGGCTTGCAGAACGATTATACTTTTTCTGATTTCGGAGTTGACATATTGGGGGATGCTAAATTTTTCGACTTTCAGGAATTTGAAGGGGAGAGAGTCGGCCCTTTCGGACCCGTTGCTATTTTAGCCAGCTTGTTTGTTCCTTTTGCTTTAGTTTTATTTTTTTCTACAGCGTTCAGGAAAAAAACAGAAGGATTGATTAAGTCAAGGGAGAATACGAAGAAGTTAGAGAGAGAGTTTGCTAATTCTTTGTTTCAACTCGGGAACAGATTAGGAGACGGTATGCCTGCGGAAATAGTTTTTGGAAAGATATCTGCTTCGACAAAAGGACAGCAAAGCTCTGAGTTTTTCTCGTATGTTAATCAGAATATTCAACAAGGAATGTCTTTGGAGAGAGCCGTGTTTGACAGAAAAAGAGGGGCGATACTTTATTATCCTTCTGCATTAATCGCAACATCAATGAGGATTTTGATAGAGTCTGCGAGAAAGGGCTTGAGCATTGCCGCCCGTTCTTTAATGTCTATTTCAGAATATGTGAAGAACATTGAAAGGATAAATCAGAGACTGTCGGATTTACTGGCGGAAATAGTGAGTGATATGAAATCGAATATGGTTTTTTTAGCGCCCTTGCTTGCGGGAATTGTCGTTGGCTTGTCAGCAATGATTACTTTTATTTTGAATAAATTGCAGGAATTGCAAGTTGCTGGACAGAACAGCGATATTCCATTTGATTTGGGGAGCGCATTCGGCATTTTCAATGTCCAGACAATGATACCTCCTTATTTCATTCAAATAGCTATCGGGATTTATATCGTGCAGGTTATTTTTATTTTAACAGGAGCTCTTGTTACAGTTGATTCCGGAAGGGATCCGTTGAAAGAAAAGTATGAACTCTCAAGAAATTTAAGGAGCGGAGTCATGATTTATTTGATTACGGCTTTGATTTCTATTATCGCGTTGTCTGTTTTAGGAGCGATAGCTTTCGGAGGATTTGGAGGTTAGAAAAGTTATTTTCCCCAACAGCAAAATTTATAAAGCCCTTGGAGAAGAAAGGGAAATGACTGATGAAATATTCGACCTTGATGAAATTGAGAACGCTTTAGAAGAAGCAGAGGAAGAGGATTAACCAGAATATTCTTCCAAATCTATATCTTCTCCGGATTTTTTATTTAGAACTTCAAGTGCAGTTTCCAGAATTTTTTCAGCAACTATTTTTGTGGAAATACCGCGGAAGTTTGTCATCGGTGTTGATGTCAAGCCAGGATTGACGCAATAAACTCTGACGTTATTCGGAAGTTCGCAGGCGAGTGCCTGTGTGAAACCACGAACACCAAATTTGCTCGCGCTATAAGCTGTGAAACCGTCGTGTCCGCGTTTCCCGGCGAGACTGGAAATATTAATTATCATGGCCTCTTTTTGTTTTTTCAGAATAGGAAGAGCATGCCATGTAAAAAGAATTGTCCCTGTTAGATTGACAGCAATTTGCTCCTTCAATTCAGAAGGTGTTTGCTCTTCGAAGTTTTTGTCATGCAAAATTCCAGCGTTGTTAATTAAAATATCAAGATGAAAGAATTTTTTTATTGTTTGTTTTAGACAATCTTTGATTAATTTTTCATTTGTTATCTCTAATTTCATTAAAGCACACTCAGAATGTTTTTGACATTCTTTCAAAATAGAGAGGGCAGAAGATTTGTTTTTGTTGTATGTTATTATTACTTTAGCTTTTTGTTTTGCAAATTCGAGAGCAGTTGCTGCGCCGATTCCAGATGAAGAGCCGGTGATTAGGATGGTTTTGTTTTGGAGGTTCATGGTTATTTGAGTGGATGAATATTATTACATTTTAAGTTTTTTTATTTCTTCCATGATATTTTTTTGATGGTTTCTAAAGTCTATTATCAATAAGACAATTATGAATATAACAGCGACAGATATTGTGTTGATTAAAAGAGTTTGGTTTAGTGCTTTGTAGTCAACTTGTTTTGTTATATAGATTATAAAAATTCCAATTATATAAGTAAATAAGATTATGATGGAAGTGTTATAGTATTGAAGGTACTTGCTGTATTGCAAGTCAAGTAAATTCTTTTTTATTTTGTCTTCCATTTTCAGTCACCGAATGCAAAAGCAAGCAGGACGAGACCTATAATGATTAATATTACCGATATAATTGCCAGGTTATATATTTTATTAAGAAAGAAAGGTATTGCACTTACAATTCCTAAAACCGTGCCAATTACTCCTATTAGCGCAAAAATATTTTTTGTATTCTTTTTCATGTTCAGAATAAGAAAGAGATTTATTTAATTGTTTCTGTTGAGTTTCATCACAATTAATGAAACGAGACAACAACTTTATAATAAATCACCTCATCTTCTAATTATGAGCTTTATTTTTGAAGTGGTTGACAAGAGCGGAAGGGATATTCGTATGCCTCAGAAACGATGGTCACATATCACAACAACTTTTGCTGCCGAGGATGATGATAGGATGAGAACAAAATTGGACGATGCGCTTTTTTATTTGAGAAGAGAAAAAATGATAACGCTGAATGATCTCACAACTCGATTCCTTCCTTGACAGCCTGCTGTACAAGACCGATTTGTTTTTTCTTTTTTTCAAATTCTTCTGGTGTGTAACAGATTGGTTCTATATCTAAGGGATAATGCTTCCAAAAATCATACATTTTTGCAATTCTTTGTGTAAATAAAATGTTTGCGAAATCTGGAGAAACTATTATGATATCATAATCGCTGTCATTGAAGTTGTCCCCTCTTGCTCTGCTGCCGAACAAAATTGCTTTTTCTATTCTATATTTTTTTTCGCTTTTTTTACAAAGTCCTTTATTTTCGCATCTGCTTTTTTACCCATTCTAAAACCCCTTCGCAGTTTCGTACATCCACTCCTTCCACTTTGTAAAGACCATATCCGATTTTTGAACACCTTCTTTGCCAAGAACTTCACTGCTTATTCTATGGAAAGCCCCGTTTGAAATTGCGTTGAAAGGCGCTTCCATCAACTGCGGTTTTTTTAGTTTTTTGCTTGCTTGAACGATTTCCTGCTTTACTTTTCCGCGGAGGATTATGTTGTCGTAGACAGCGTCCCAGTTTCCCGCCCAGCCCTTTACATTTCCAGCTATTGATTTTATTATTTCAGAATCTCCGTTAATTAATTCTGGCGTTGGTTCTAATTCATCTTTCTCAACATTATAACGGACTAAGTCTACAAAACCTTTTTCGGCTAAAGGATCAGAGACCCAATGTTTTCGCACTTCAGTTATTTGAGAGACTCTTTTCATTGAATGCAAACCATCTGCTGTTTTGATTGGGCTCGTTATTATTATTAAATCGGTTGCTTTGAAGCTTGTTGCGGGAACATTTAAATCATTTACAACTCTGTCGAAAACGCCATAGGGAGAATCTCCGTGGATTGTTCCTGCGACCACATTCGCCAAAGCACCAACGCGCATTGCTTCATACAATGCTTTTGTCTCCTCGCTTCTGACTTCACCGATTATTAACGCTGAATCGCCTAATCTTAAGGAAGTTCTAATTCCTTCTGCCGCTTCTATTTCCGTTGTCCCTTTAACCAAAGCTGAACGGACGCGCATTCCTAAAATATCATAGCCAATTTTTCTTAATGTTTCTATCGGCAATTCTTGGGTGTCTTCAATCACGATAGTCCTAAACTTTGGCAGGATCTCCAGCATTAAGGAGCCGAGAAGAGAAGTTTTTCCTGAAGAGCGAGTTCCCGCAACTAACAGAGTTCTCGAACCGTCAATTATGAAAGACAGCAAACCGGCAGTAAATGAATTGAGCATTTTATTTTCTATGAACAAAGGCAATGTCCATGGTTGGTCTCTATGTCTTCTAAATGCATAGGCGAGACCCTGAGGAGACAACGGTTCTATTACTGCGGCGACTCTTGCTCTCGAGTGCTCGAATGAAATGTCCGTATCCAAAACGGGATTCGCTTCGTCTAAGGGCCTGCCACTTTGGAGACGCAATTTTGCAGCCCACGAGTTAGCGTCTTCATAACTTGGAATGATATTTGTTACACATTCGTCGTATTCTTCATGACGGACAAAAATTGGATTTCTCGATATCGGAGCGTTTAAGACTATGTCTTGTAACTTTGTGTCCATTAGCAATAATTCAATTAGGCCGAATCCTATCGTGTGCCGAACTAAAATTTTTGCGAGCGCGTCAAGTTCTCGATGGTTTAATGGAATGTTTTTACTTTTTGCAAGCTCAGATAACATGTCTCTCGAGATATTGAAAAAAACTTGGCGCGTTCTATCCGAATCTGTAAACTCCTCTGCTTTTGGTCTGTGTTCAGAGAGAACATTTTTGGCGAGATTTAGAAGCATGTGATGGTCTTCAGAAAGAGAATATTCGGGAGGCATGACATGATAAAGATATTTAGAATCGTTTTTCCTTTTCAGGATTGTTATTATTATTTTATCTTTCTCGTGTTCTATTTCATATTGGTCTATGAGCTCTGCGTTTTGCGGGAGCTGGGCGGCGAGACGGGTGAATGTGAAGTTTGGCAGAACTTCCGGACGGAAAATTGATTTGTAAATTTCTCTTTTTCCAAAAGAAGAGTCTGTAATATTCTCTTTTAGTTTTGAGATTAGTTCTGTATTTTCGAGAAGAGAGAAAAAACGCTCCAACATTCTAAGATAATTGATTAGAGGAGATTTATTTAAGACATCTCCTGCTTCAAGCTGGGCTTTTAGATCTGCGAGGCGTTTTTTCAATTCAATAAAACAGGAAACAGGGTCTTGTTTTAGCAAGTTAAGGAGATAGCGAATATCTTCGTAGATTTCTGATGCTCCTCCAAACAGAGAGATCTTTCTTTGAGAAAGGACTTCTTCCTGTTTTGTCAGGAAGTTGTAAATTCCAGACATTTTGCTCAATAAGAGAATTTGGTCATGAGGATAAGAATAGTTTCTCTGTTGGACAAAAACTATGCGAGAGACGTTTGGATTATCTGAAAGAAAATCTACTGCACGGGCCATGATTGCAGGATCTTCGGCTATCGAAGGAACGAAAGGAGCGCCGATTGTGTTTATGTACAGCACATCTTCGCCTTGCTCTCGCTCGACTTCAGTTGCATAAACGGGAGTTCCGGGTTTGAATATCATCTTTTCTTTTTGTCATATTACAAGAAGAAGAAGAGTTAAATAATTTTGTGTGTGTTTTCAAGAATAAAAAGTTATGTTTAAGAGAGTATTCTCCGGAACTTTTTGAATTATAATGAACCAAATAATTTCTTCGGTGTTGGTTCCTTAATAGCGCCCAACAAATAAAGAGAACGAAGTTCTCTAATCCTCGCTTCTCACGAAACTTCGGAAAACCGAAAGATTAAATTGGCGCACTATAAGAAGAGAGAAAAAATAGGAGCATATTAGTATGTCTGAATTTTCAGCTCTTGAATTTTTTCAAAATGTTTTTTATTTCTGGTAATGAGCGTTTCGTTGTTTTTTATGCAAATTGAAGCAATCATCATGTCTTCTATATCTATTACGTCCCCTTTATTTGTCAAATCCACCTCTATTTTTCCTGTCAAAATAGCACTTTCTTTTTTAAGGTCAAGTATTTTAAATGATGAAATGATTTCATCGATATTCTCAATTTCTTCATGAGTAACGTGTTTAAGATTCTTTTTTAGATATAAGCCCCTAAACAGTTCCGTCAGGCTTGGAGCGGCAATAGTTATTCTTTCTCCTTTGCTAATTATTTTATCTTCTATGCTTTGGACTTTTTGTCTTCCTTTTATTACATCTATGAGGAAGGTTGTGTCCAGACAGACCATCACTCTAACTCCTTTAAAATTTTTTGCGTTCTTTTCTTCTGCATTCTTCCATGAGCTTTTCTCATTTCAATAATATTTTTTTCGAGTGATTCTCCTGCTTCTTTTGAAAGTATGCCATGCAGTTCCTTCAGTTTATTTTTACCCCCTAAATTATCTGTGATTATTTCCGAGAAGCTTTCTCTTTCTCTGTTCCTTAAACTCGCGAGTATCGTGTAAGCTTCTTCTGTTATTGAAATGGTTTTTGTTGCCATTCTTATGCATGTATGTATGTGTATTTAATATTTTTTATATTCAAAAATTATTTGATAGTGGTAACACCAACAAAAAAGTTTATAACAAGAAATATTTGTTGTATTATGGTTTACGCAATTTACACAACAAAGAGTTTTGATAGAGAAACTGTAAAACTAACAAAAGATGAACAAGAGAGAATACAAAAAATATTTTTACAACTCAAAGAAAACCCTTATGTTGGCGATCAATTACAATACAGGCATTTAAGGGAAAAACGAATAAGAGAGAAAAGAATTTATTATTTAGTATATGATGATTTACAAGCTGTTCTTGTTGTTGCAATCAGTGGAAAGAAAGACCAACAAGCAACAATAAACCATATAATTGATAACTTTGATGAGTATAAGGAATACTTAGAGAAATTATTAAAAGAAAATTCTAACTAAATTAAGTAATGAAATCAAGCGACTCTTCTTATTCTGCCAGTTTTGACGTCTTCCAAGCTTTCTTTAAACTGTCTGATTAAATCAAAATCAATCTTCTCTAATTCTCTAAGCATGGTTATTTGTGCTTTCATTCTTTCGTATTCTGTTTTTGGTATAGTTATCATTTCCATGATTTATCTAAACGGTCGCAATTTTTAAGTCTTTCGGAAAGCGTTTCCCGTGTATTCTCTGTTGTGATAATAATCCTTTGCGATAGCGAAGAAATTTTGTGCGGAGGTATAGAGACTCCCGATAATTGAGTTAGAATTTAGTTCGGGAATCCTAAAAAACTTTCAGTTTTTTGGGCACAGAAATTATGAACTTGATGAAAAATTTCTGTGTTTGAAAAAATCAGGTAATTCAAAGATTCTCTTCGGTAGAGGGTCGTTTATAGTTATAAGACCTTAATAAAATTATTTTCGAAATATCGTCTATAATGCTGAATTTACCTTTACGGATAAAACCGTTGATTATAACACCGAGCGAAAGGTTTTATCCGTTAGAGAAAACCGAACTAAATGTATTATAATTATCGGTTTTCTCTATATTCTCGTTAATACTCCAATGGTCTTGCCTTGGGGATAAAGCGTGATGAAACTGTTAATCGCTCTTTAGAGTGATGGCACTTGTAAGATCATTTCATAAAGTTTTCAAAATTGAATATCATTTTTTGTATTGGGTTTATGGCAACGAAATTATTAATTGAACAGTTCGTTCGTTGCCATAACCAAAATTATAATGACGTCCTCCCCACCCTAAAGGTTTGCCTGCGGGCAAATCGCCTTCGGCGAGTGGGGTTTCCAAAAATTACTCCAGCCCGTGATGTCTTCTTTGATTACGGATGTATTCAGTAATAACATCTTGTTGGACAAACCCGACAGATGCCGCGAACTTTCCACGACTCCAAAGATGCCC
>Ga0209542_10008480_pt1 | contig 19180 bp, 27 predicted proteins | sample RifCSPhighO2_01_FD_184028 | JGI IMG/M metagenome (GOLD analysis project Ga0209542, IMG submission 184028) | Soil microbial communities from Rifle, Colorado - Rifle CSP2_plank highO2_0.1 (SPAdes) (version 2) | ecosystem: Environmental > Terrestrial > Deep subsurface > Rock core/Sediment ...
AGAGCAGATAGAGACGCTAAATGAGGCAGAGACAACTGTTTACTCGACCGAAAAGCTCCTAAAGGAGTTTGAAGGAAAAGTGGATGCAGCCAAGATTTCCTCAATAAAAGAGAAATCTGATGAGCTGAAGAAACTTGTTGAAGCAAAGGAAAAAGATTATGCTGCATTAAGGGCCAAGCTTGATGAGCTGAACAAAACGATTCAGGAAGCGTCAGTTGAACTTTATAAGAAAGCAGGTGCTGCTCAACGGCCAGAACAGAATGAAAAGGCCGACGAAAAAGTCGTAGATGCTGAATATGAAATGAAAGATGAAAAGAAAAAGTGAGGAATAAAATGGCACAAAACTACCAACCAATTTTCATCCTTCCAGAAGGTTCTGAACGAACTTATGGAAAGGATGCGCAGAGAACGAACATTGCAGCAGCAAAAGCTGTTGCTGAAACAGTGAGAACAACACTTGGTCCAAAAGGAATGGACAAGATGCTTGTCAATTCAATTGGAGACGTCATAATAACAAACGATGGCTATACAATTCTTGATGAAATGGACATCGAGCATCCATCTGCAAAGATGATTGTTGAAATTGCAAAGACCCAGCAGGATGAGGTCGGGGATGGCACAACGACAGCCGTAGTTATTGCAGGAGAATTGCTAAAAAATGCAGAGAATCTGCTTTCTCAAGACGTCCATCCAACTGTAATCGCCAAGGGCTATAGAATGGCAGGAGAGCAGGCCATGTCAACTATTGAAAAGCTATCTGAGCCAATAAGCAAGGAAGATACCAAACTCCTTAACAAAATCGCCATGACTGCAATGACAGGAAAAGCTGCTGAAATGGCACGAGAACAGCTTGCTGAACTGATTGTAAAAGCTGCCATTCTAACAATTGATGAAAGCGGGAAGCTTGACACAGACGACATAAAGCTTGAAAAGAAAGTCGGATTTGGCGTCGATGATTCTGAACTGATTGAAGGGATATTGCTCGATAAGGAAAAAGTACATTCTGGAATGCCTTCGTCAATTAAGAATGCCAAAATTGCATTAATCGATAAGGAACTGGAGATAAAGAAAACAGAAATTGATGCAAACATCGAGATAAAAGATCCTTCGCAAATGCAGGCTTTCATTGACATGGAAGAGAAAATGATCCGCGACATGGTTGAGAACGTTGCAAAATCAGGTGCAAATGTCGTCTTTGTGCAAAAAGGAATTGATGACCTTGCAAAGCATTTCCTTTCAAAGAAAGGGATTTTTGCAGTAGAGAGGGTCTCAGATGACAACATGCAAAAGCTTGCCAAGGCAACAGGAGCAAAAATAACAAATAATCTGCGCGATCTGGCTGCAACTGACCTTGGGTTTGCAGGAATTGTCGAAGAAAAAAAGCTTGGAGATGAAACGTTTACCCTTATTGGTAAATGCAAAAATCCCCGCTCTGTTACTATTTTGATAAGGGGCGGAACCCCGCATGTTGTGGATGAGCTTGAAAGGGCAGTATCAGATGCTGTTGGCGATATTTCAGCCACGCTTTCAAATGGAAAAGCTGTCGGCGGAGCAGGAGCTGCAGAAATTGAAATTTCAAGGGCTGTTAGAAAATATGCAACAACATTATCGGGAAGGGAGCAGTTGGCAGTACTCGCATTTGCTGATGCACTTGAAGTGATTCCAAGAACACTTGCCGAGAATGCAGGGCTTGACCCCATCGATGTGCTTACCGAACTTAAGGCAGCACATGACAAAGGCCAGAAGTGGGCAGGGATAGATGTCTTTTCCGGTAAGGTAATGGATGCATGGAAGCAGGGAGTTATTGAACCATTAAAGATTAAAACACAGGCAATAAAATCAGCTACCGAGGTAACTGAACTGATACTTAGGATAGATGATGTAATTGCTTCAAGCAAGAAGGGGATGCCTCCAATGCCTCAAGGAGGAATGGGCGGCATGGGAATGTAATTTCCATTTTATAAACTACAGCAAAAGGTAAAATTGAATGGCCAAGGATTACTATGAAGTTCTCGGAGTCCCAAGGGGAGCAAGCCAAGATGAAATAAAAAAGGCGTACAAAAGGCTTGCAAAAAAATATCACCCTGACTTGAACAAGGAAGCCAGCTCAAATGATAAATTCAAGGAAATTAATGAGGCAGCTTCGGTTCTGGGTGATGAAAAGAAAAGATCGCAATACGACAAATATGGAACAACCTCCGAAGGTTTTGGAGGGGGTGCGCAGGGATTCGACTTCGGCGGAGCCGAATTTGATTTCGAGGATTTGTTCAGCACATTTTTTGGCGGCAGCACAGGAAGAAGAAGGCAAAGACCAACAAGGGGACATGACTTAAGATACGAGCTTGACATTACTTTAGAAGAAGCCGCCAAGGGCGTGAAAAAAGAAATAAGGATTCCCAGGCTTGAGACTTGCGAAGACTGCAAAGGGATTGGTGCAAAAAGCCCTGAAGATGTAGTTATTTGCCAAAATTGCTCCGGAACCGGCACAGAAAAAAGAAGCCAAAGGACTCCGTTTGGATTTTTTACGACAACTTCAACCTGCACAGTTTGCAGAGGTGTAGGAAAATCTATCAAAAGAAAATGCGAGGAATGCAATGGGGCAGGCAGAGTGCAAAAAACAAGAAGGATATCAATTACAATTCCAGCCGGAGTTGATTCAGGCTCGAGGCTAAGAGTATCTGGCGAGGGAGAAGCGGGACAAGGCGGCTCGCCAGGCGATTTGTACGTCGTAATTGAAGTTGAGTCTCATGAGCTATTTGAAAGAAGGGGAAATGATATTTTTATTGAAGCTGCAATCCCTTTTACAACAGCCTCTTTGGGAGGAGAAATAGAAGTGCCGACTCTTGAAGGGAAAGCAATTTTAAAAATTCCTTCCGGAACTCAAAGCAACACGTTTTTTAGAATAAGGGACCACGGAATACCTGACGTAAATTCTGGCGAGTCTGGCTCGGAATTTGTAAAGATCGTAATTGAAGTTCCAAAGAACCTTACAAAAAAGCAGAAAGAATTATTGTCGCAATTTGCAAAGGAAGACACAAACAAAAGTTTCTTTTCAAAAATAAGGGACGTTTTCGAGTGAAAAGCAAAAACAATTTAATAAGGATAAAATAGTCAGAAGCAAATGGAAAAAATGTTTGCCAGGAATTTTAGTCTTGAGCCTACATTGGAATCCGGGCAGATTTTCAGATTTAAAAAGATAAATGACTGGTATTTTATAACTGCAAAAAATAGGTTATTTAAAATCAGGCAAAATGGAATTAAAATTGAATTTGATGGAGCAGATAAAAAATTCATAACTCATTTTTTTGCCCTGGATGAAAAATATGATAAAATTATTTCAGCAATAAACAAGGATGAAATAATCAATGCCGCAATAGAAGACAATTACGGGCTTAGGATAATGAGGCAGGACCCTTGGGAATGCGCAGTTTCCTTTTTGATTTCGCAAAACTCGAACATTCCGAGGATTACAAAAAACATTCATTCATTATGCGAGGACCATGGAAAAGAATTAAGGCTTGATGACCAAAGCTCGTGCACATTTCCTTCGCCAAAAGACATTGCAGATAGCAAAAAACTCTCAAAATTTGGATTGGGGTATCGGCAGGCATATCTGAAGGAGCTGGCAACGAAAACAAATCGGGAATCATTAAGGAAACTGGAAAATCTTCCATTCGAAGAAGCACTTGAGCGAATCACAGAGCTGCCAGGAATAGGCGATAAAGTCGGGCAATGCGTTTTGCTTTTCTCGCTTAACCATTACACCGCTTTTCCTGTTGACGTCTGGATAGAAAAAGCAATGAAGCAATTATATAACCTCGACAAAAGCCTTTCATCAAAGCATATCCAAAGCCTTGGAAGGACTTACTTTGGGAAATATGCAGGATACGCGCAGCAATTCATTTATCATTATTCAAGGAACAACCGGTATTTGTTCGAAGAGGTGGAAAATGAAGCAAATAACAGAAGAAAAGCTAAAGCACTCATTTGAAATAACGGAAAAAGCACTTGCAACTATTGAAATAGCTGTTCCTGCCAGGTCTCATATGGAAAAAACAGCCCAGGATTTTATTGATATGGCAAAAAATTACATCGAAGATGCAAAGCATTTCGAGAAAAAAGGCGATTTTGTAAATGCGTTTGGCGCGATTTATTACGCACATGCTTGGCTCGATGCAGGAGCAAGGCTGGGCTTATTTGATGTGAAGCACAATTCTGAACTGTTTACTGTCGACTGAATTTTCCACAATATTTTTAAGGCAAAGTTGGAAAAAGCCCCTATATGGCAAAGAAAACCTTAACCTCTGAACAGATGATGACTGCAATACTTGCCTACCTAGGCATTCTTGTATTAATTCCTCTTTTCGCGGTAAAGAAAAGAGACGAATTCATAAGATTCCATTTGAGGCAGGGAATTGTATTATTTGTCATTGAAATAATTATTTGGGTAGCTGCAGCATTTTTGTTATTTCCATTTGGATTTTTTGCTTTTGGATGGCTCATGAACTTGATAGGGTTAGCAATATTAATAGTTATAGTAATTGCAATAATCCGCGCAGTCCAAGGCGATATGTGGGAAATTCCAATAGTCAGTAATTTTACCAATATGGTAAAGATTTAGCGCGGATAAAGCTGACATGTGGTACTTTCTGAAAGATTTAAACCAACTTGGCGAACATCTGCCCCAGACGGATAATAAGAAGCAAGACCTGTATCACTTGATAGCACAACAATGGAACCATGAATAGATAAATAATCAACTGCAATTCTTATTGCCGGGTCGCCTCTTGTTACATAGGTTGGGTAAGATTGCACGCTATGAATAAATGAATCCAGGGCATCTCCCCACCAGTGCATCATGCTTGAAATTGAGCGCTGCCTTCTGCCAAGATTCGTGTCAAGGTTTCCCCTTCTTTTTTCATTATTTGCAAAATTTCGATAATAATCGCTTGTCCGGCGCATTTCCCTTAATATCGCGTCTGGGTAAATTCCTTTTCGTGAAAGCAATTCTGCGCATAAACCACTAAAATACACCCGCATTTTTTTAACAAGGTCTGCAGGCTCAAAACTCATTGCACCTGAATCTGCTTTTCTTGCAACTCTGGCAAGCAATTGTTCATCTGAAAGTCTTGCATGACCATTTTCTCTATGACCATTGAAATAGAGTGGAGGAGTGAAGACATTTGTATCAGGTATGACCATGTCGGCTGGATCCATTTCGCTTACCAAGTCGTCAAGCAAGGAAAGAGTATCTACAGCAACTAACATAGGAACCCAACCGTTTGCATCTCCTGCCATCTCACTTGCCAATTACCTCGATAGCTGAAACTTCCGGCTTTCCGTTGCGCGGAGTCAGCACGATATCAAGAGTCCCATTGTCGACTCTTGTGACAAATGTTTTTACCAGCGCTTTTTTTGTTCCGGCCTCTTTGAAAATATCAACCGTTCCGATATAATTTCCCTGGGCAATTACATTAAAAACTCTTTTCCCTATATGCGAATTATTTGCGGAAAGCTCTGCAAAGTGCAAGTTGATTTCATATTCTCCTTTAGGCACATTTATTTTTATCTTGAGTGGTGTTTCATTTGTCTGCCTAAAAGTCTGGTAAAGTGCATCGTTTGGTGTACTGGCTATTTCTGTCCGTAACAAATACCTCTGTCCAGAAACCATTCCGATATCAGAATTCCATTTATTTCTATAGATATCATTTACCGGCCCTGATGTAGCTAATCTTAAGTGGAATCTTGTCTTTGCATCATTATATGAATATGTTGCACCATTGCTTTCTCCCTTTGATGTAATTACCTTTATTCGGATTGTATCATTACCAGACGGTGCGACTACCTGGATGATGCTTGAATTTATAATTCTCTGCTCTTGCGGCGAATTGTTGCCAAATAAGACTTGGTTTTCTGATGAGAACCCTAATCCGTAAATTGTTATTGTATTTCCGCCGTTTTTTGGACCTTGAAAATCCTTAACTTCATTGATGAATGGGCTTATTGCATCAAGGTCATAAAAATATGCGTTTGCAGGAATCAAAGTGCGCTCGGCTGATGGAGTTTTCCATTCGAGAACTAGACCTGCCTTATCGGTTCTTTCGAAATATTCAACAGAGATATTATGAAACCCTTTTGTCAGGTTGATGTTTCCTGTTTTTATCTTCATCCTGTGAGTCTTGTCATTTACAACAATTTCTTTCCCATCAATTATTAGTCTTGAGCCGTCGTCGCTAGTAAGATAAAATGTATAGTTGCCTACCTCTTCAATAGAAAGCAATCCTTGCAATAGCATTGCAAAATTATCCTTGAAAGGTGCATCAAAAAACCCTGTTTTTAGTACAGGGAAATTTACATTTGCTGCAACAGCCATCCATTTCGGATTGAGATTCTCAAATGATGGCAAAAGGCGAACGTTTTTATCTATCGAGTAAATTTTTGCGATCAGGCCGTTTGATATTTTCCTGTTGAATGAATTTTCACCCGCCGCGCTTAACTTGATTGTATGCGGGGAATTCGGATCGTCGCTTGTTATCTTTAAAATGCCATCAATTTTTCCTTCGGATGTTGGGGCATAAGATACCTCAAAAGTTATGCCGCTATCTGGCGGAATCAAATAAGGCGGCCTTGCTGTCATGATAAATTCGCCTTCAACGGAAATATTGTACAAATTCATCGTCCTTCCGCCAAGGTTTCTTAGAACTATCTGTTTTGGCCGGCTTGTGTTTCCGACATTTGTTTCGTTAAAGGAAATTTCAGTATCTGATACGCCTAAAGCAGGCTGGCCGCCTTGCGAAATTATCTCAATTCCGCAAACCTTGGGCTCGCCAACTCTTCTTGCGAATATTAAATCAAGCGATTCGTCTGAAACTCCTATATCAAAGATTTTTATGAGTGCGCCTCTTGTCTGGACTTCGTTATATATACTTACTCCCCACAGAACTGTTTTGTTTTCAGCAACGACATCAAACCACCTTTGCTTTAACGCCGGGTCTGAACTTGAAGTTTCTGAGAAATGAAGAATCACCTGATATTTTCCATTAGGCAAAGGAAATCTGTATTTTAGGTCTCCAAAAGAAACCGCCCTGCAAGACTGGTAAAGCTGGTCAATATCGGTTTTTCGTATTTGTGCATCGCTTGTTTGTTTGTAGCCTGCTGCAAAATAGCCAGCATCCGACCGCCAATTGTTTCCATAGATATCGGTAAATGGTGCTCCGCCGGCATTAATCCTATATACCGCCTTTGCAGGTTCTTGAGCATAAACAGAGGCTAGCATTAGTACAGCAAGTATCCCAAACACAACAAATCTGTATTGCATCGTCTCAGCAATATTCAGAGTATTATAAATCTTTCCCACTTAAGAGTGACAAGAATACTACCTTCTTCTGTTCCCAAAACGCCTTTGAGAATGCTGGTCCCCAGAATAACCCCTAGAAGAATGGCCGGTTGAATGTCCCCTGAAAGGGCCTCTTGAAAAGCGTGACTGAGCCCTTACGAACTTTACCCTTTCAAATTGAGGCAATTCCTCTCTTTGCACTTGAATTTGCCTGTCGGAAAGCACATTTCTGAAATTCTCATGATCCCTTTCAGTCAAAAGCGTAATTGCCTCGCCAGATTTTCCTGCCCTTGCAGTCCTTCCGATTCTGTGCGTATATTCTAGTGAATTTTTAGGAGCATCATAATTGTAGATGTGCGATATGTTTTGGATGTCAAGCCCGCGAGCTGCAACATCGGTTGCTACAAGGACTGCGATTCTTTCTGACTTCAGAGCACTAACCGCCGCTGTCCTTTGGTGCTGGCTAAGCCCAAACATATCGGCAAGAGCATCAATTTTATGGCTTTTTAGGTTTTTTGTAATTACGTCGACTTCTCTTCTTGTCTGGCAAAAGACAATTGCAAGGCCGGGAGTTGCATGCTTAAGCAAATGCAGCAATAGCGCAAATTTATCATGCTGATTTACTTCGAAATATATCTGCTTCAACAAGCTATGATCAACATGCACTTTTTCTTTGATAATGACTGGATTTTTTAGGTATCTCTTAATGAGATTGTCAACTTCGCCAGGCATTGTTGCGCTAAAGAGCATCGTCTGCCGGTTCATCGGAAGCCTACTCATTATGTCCTTTACATCGTCAATGAAACCCATCTCGAACATTTTGTCGGCTTCATCAAGAACAAGAAATTCAACCTTATCTAATTTTATTGTATTTCTGCTTATGTGGTCAAGCATTCTTCCTGGCGTTGCTACAACAATATCTGCTCTTCTCAAAGCATCAATTTGCTGCTGTATTCCAACGCCGCCATAGACTGTTGTGACTCGTAATCCTCTAAATGCTGATAAAGTTGAAAGCGTGTCTGTAACCTGCAAAGCAAGCTCTCTTGTCGGCGCAAGAATTACTGCCTTTATCCCATTTCCCGGAGTTATTTTTTCAACAAGAGGAATTCCAAAAGCCCAAGTTTTTCCTGAGCCTGTCAGTGATTGGCCAACAACATCTTTTCCTGCCTTTAGTTCAGGGATGCATCTAGCCTGGATTGGCGTCGGCTCTACAAACCCGCTTTTCTTGAGCGACTTGAGAATGTCCGGGTGCAAATTAAGTTTTTCAAAACCCACAGTAATACAGTGTAATGAACGCTAATTTATAAACCATTGCTTTGCCCAAAAACCATTAGTTTTTTAAATAAGAGCGTATTCTATGCACTTAGAACATAAACGAAAGCTGATTTCTTTTATGTAATTAGGAGGTAAAAAAACGATGGGAGACTTCAATAGAGGCGGCGGCGGATTCCGAAACAACTTCGGTCCACGCGAGATGCACAAGGCAGTCTGTTCCGAATGCGGAAATGAATGCGAAGTGCCGTTCAAGCCAACAGAAGGCAAGCCTGTATACTGCAGGGACTGCTACGCAAAAAGAAAGAAATTCTAGGTAAAAACTCGAATTTTAGGAATTTTTATTTTTTAGCTTGTTTTAAGACTAAAAAATAATTCCGATAGAATTAAAAAGTAGTCAGGAGACTAAAAATCCGATGATATTAGACTGGATTCAAGCGATATATAACATCGAAGGACTAATCGCCTGGGGTGGACTTGCAATAATCTGCCTTATTGTATTTGTTGAAACCGGCCTGTTTTTTGGATTTTTTTTGCCTGGCGATTCACTTTTAATTACCGCAGGGGTATTGTCAGCCGCAGGCCTGCTAAATGTCTGGCATTTGCTAATTTTTGTTTCACTTAGCGCCATTGCAGGCGACCAGATTGGATATTACATCGGGCATAAAATGGGAAAAATGCTTTTTAAGAAAAAAGACTCGCTTATTTTTCATCCTGAACATTTAGCGCGAGCTAAAGCCTTTTACGACAAGCATGGACCCAAAACAATTGTAATTGCTAGGTTTGTGCCAATCGTTAGGACGTTCGTTCCGCCTATTGCCGGCGCTGCAAACATGCAATACAAGACATTTGTAACCTATAACGTTCTTGGAGGAATGCTTTGGGTATTTAGCACAACTCTTGGCGGCTATTTTCTAGGAAGCTTGATTCCAAATCTGGAGAGGTATCTATACATCATAATTGCCACAATAATTATTCTATCATTTGTTCCAATTCTTATAGAAATTTACAAGCATAGAAAGAAAAAAGAATGAATTAAGAGACCGTCCGCCGATTGAGGACTAAATAATATTTATTTTATTAAAAAATAATCTTTAGCGCTCAATTGCCGCGCGGGCTTAGATGAATTTCTCCAACGATTCTTCCTTTCTTGTCTCTTCTAGCTCTTCTACTTGCGGCAATAATTCCTTTAAGAAAATTGCTCTTGCCCTCTTGGAAAGTATTTTTGTTGCAAGCAGCTTGGCGAATTTCTCAGATGATGCCAATGAGGAGCCTTCAAGGATTTCTATCAGGATTTGCTCTGATGATTTTTCTCTTAAAACAGATTTTGCCTGCTCTGTCGAAAGCAATTCTGTGATTACTTTCTTGCCGCGCCTTGCAGTGTCATCCCTTATCCTGCCAATGACCTGCCTCATCATTGATGGCCTTCTCAGCAGCACGTATTTTACAAGCTGCAATGAACGAAGAGTATCATCCCTGTAATTCTGCTTGTCTAGGCTTCCGATAACATCAAGTAAAATATCTTCAAATTTTACAACATCGACTCGCGGTATTGAAACATTATCTATTGTAGAAACTATTACATTTTTCGGCTCGGCTTCTGTTCCAAGAAATTCCCTGACTGTTTTTTTAACAGCAGAAATAATCTGCGGGTTCTCGAATTTCTGCGCCAAGTCAAGCCTTTCCCTTTCAGTTAACTGTGGAGAAACAAGCGATGCATGAATCTCGACATGCCAGACCTCATCCAAACTCATTGCCTGCTGCCTTACGGCAATTGTATCAATAATTCTGTTTCTGCCCGCATTGATATTGTTTATCGTAAAGAAGCCCTGCTTGTTTAGCCAAAGGTTGACAATTTCCTTTTCTGGATTCATCTTGCCCCCGCAATCTGCTTAATAGGCCAACTATAAAAATATGACTATGAAAATGAAGAAATTTTAAATATAGATATTTTTACCCAAGAATAATGACAGAAGAGGAGTGTTATGTTTTTTGGCTTACTGATCCAAGGTTTTCTGGCTTTATTGACGATATTTTAAACGATTTGCCCCATGGAGAAGCCCCCGTGCCAAATGGCACAAATATAGAATCAATGCGAAGGCGGCTTACGAACTGGCGGGCAACAGAAACCTATCATGGTGCGGCGATTGCGCTTATGATGGCTCAGGCAGTAAAGGGTAATAGATACGCAACATCTCGCGCAAGAGGATTATACGATATTCTTTCTACTGTCTCATCCGAACGTGATTTAATGGATCGGGCAACAAGCGGGCAATACCGCAGTGTTGCTATGGAACAGCTCAGTCTTGTTGAATGCTATGACCTTCCAAGACGATATCTTGTTGAAGCCCTTGCCATTCTCGATACGTAAAAACATATTTAAATTGTAGCCATTTGCTAGTGAATATGAAATGGGCATGGGTGGTGCTTGCAATATTGCTGTTATCAGTAGGCCCAGCAGGCGCAGTTTTGGTCAAGCTTAATCAAACTGTAACTGAAAATGTAGCTGGAAAGACGGTAACGATACAGGTTGTCGGAATCAATACATTTGAGCATGAGCCTGTCGCATTTCTAAATATAAATGGCTATACATATATTTTTGCAAATGGTTCAGAACAAAGGGTTGATGATATTACAGTGTCTGTTTCAAATATCATAGTTTCAGATGATTTGGAATATGGCGAAGTCTACATCAGTTTCCTTGCTTTGGCAACCTGTGATGATGGCGTAAAAAACCAGGATGAAAGCGATGTTGACTGCGGTGGCTCTTGCAGGGCGTGCCCAACTGGCAAAAAGTGCATCCAGAATTATGAATGCAGTTCAAGAACCTGCTCAAATGGAATCTGCCTTGCATCCGCATCATGCACAAATAATGCAAAAGATGACGACGAGACAGATACTGACTGCGGCGGAAGCTGCCCAAAATGCAATTTAGGAAAAAGATGCAACAGCGCCAAAGACTGCAATTCAAATTTGTGCCAGAATTTTATCTGCTCTCAGGCTCAACAGGGTGGAAACTGCTTTGATTTGTTTAAAAACAATGGCGAAGAAGGAGTCGACTGCGGGGGGCCATGCCAAAATAAATGTGTAACTGTTCGCAACGCAAGCTCGATCTGTGGGGTAGGATGCTTTTTCCTTAACACAGACTGCGTCTGCCCGACTGTTGCAGCAAACAAAACTCAAGAACCAGAAAAAACGGTTGCAAGTAATGTTACGATAGCTCCGCCTAAGGCTGAGCAGCCGCAAATACAAAAAGTGGTTGAGGCCACTCAAAAAGTCTTTAATATTTCAGTCTTATCGGTAACATATTTTGATGATAATAGGCAGGTATTAATCAGCGGCAAAAAAGCTGCAAAACTATTCTTTATTTTCCCTGCATCGTATAAGGTCGACATCCTAGTTGAGCTGCAAACAGGAAAAGTTATAAAGCAAACCAGACCTAGATGGGCTGTGTTTGCAAAATGATTGTACAGTCTCTAGTTGAAGATGTTGAAAATTCCAAGCCGTATAAGGAATGGAAAAGTGGAATAGAGCAGCATGTATTTCTTGTAAGCATTTTTGCTCAATAGAGGATGAAAAACCTATTGTTTGGCATGTAAACTATTACTGCCCCGGAACTGATAAAAGCATGACATTTACAACATACCCCTCAATTGAAGCACAGAGCGAATCCACTCTTGCAAGCGATAATCCAAAACCATTGAATCCTGACGAAGCAAAAGTATCTTTTCCCGAGATAATGGAGCGTGCAAGTGAGGCGATGAGCTCTAATTATCCAAACCATACATTTAGCAAGATGCTTGCAACGCTGCACCAGGAAGAGCATCCAATTTGGACTGTGAATTTTCTTACTCATCAGTCGCAGACAATAAATATCAAACTATCGGCCGACAGCGGAGAAATAATTTCGCATAAGGCATTCTCCCTTAAGGACCTAACATAGTTGTTCTAAACCCGCTTTTTCAATCCAACAAAATTTATATACGGTTCGTTTCATTAAAAGAACTATGAATTTTGGCTTCAATAATATCAGTTATAAAACAGTCAAGAAAAACAAGAAGCTTTCTGCATTCTTTGATACAAAGGAAGAAGAGAAATAAGTTTATATAAGCCTGTTGAATTCTAAGGGGTATGGGTGGTGATGAATTTAGAGAAATTAGAAGTGCCTTAGAACAGATAGTGCAAGAATGGAAAGGCAGAGATAACGGTTCATTAAAAGTTGTAAGAGGAAATTATTCTCCTGCTTCACCAGATGATCCCTCACCAAATCCAAGCTATGCGATTGAGCGCCGATATCAGGGTAAGTTTTTAGGTATTCCCTATACTTTAAACCAAATTTTGGTTCAAGTAGATGTTTTTGATGTAGAAAGTGATGGTTCTACTCAGAAGCTAATGTTTGCTACATTTTATGGCGGAACAAGAGGAGAAAGAGCGCCAAGTATACTTGGGATGTATGCTAGAAGTAATGGAATGCAATATGGTTCTAGACTTGACAAAAGCAAACCAAGGCTCCCAATAAAACTTGGACACTAGAGCTGTGTCTGCTTCTCTTTTGCCTTGACAGAATTGCCAACCATTTCCTGAAACAACCTCAATGCATTTTTTCTGTTCTGCTCTACCGTTACGGGACTTGATGTGCCAAAGGAATATACTTTTGTTCCAAGCTTTTCAAAATATCCTCTTAACCACAGACTTGAATATCTTTCCTCGATTTTTCTTTGGAAGAGAAGGTTGTCGAAAATTGAATATTTATTGCTGAAACGGGCATTTAACCTGGATATCGCCTCTTCAAACTTTGTCTTTAATATCAGCAGGGTATCTGGAGGATTTTCTGCTGCAATTTTATTGCCGGGCAGGCGCATCAATTCGGATAAAGAAATCTTATCCTGGATAGGCTGGTAAACCATTGTCGAGGGAAGGCCGCGCTCCTGAACCACAATTTTGTTTTTTTTTAAGGCCGGCAAAACGACTCTTTTGTAAAGTATTTCCCTGTCCAATGCGAAGGCGTGCGCCATTGTCCAGGCAGGATAAGAGTTATCATCACTTAATAATTCAGTCCTTAACGCCTTTCCAACAAAGGAATAGCTTGGCTCGGAAGTAAAAATGATGTCACTTTCCGCTATTTCATCATCATCAGGGAATGTGTTTTTTTGCTCGCAAAACGCTCTCAGGTCCAAAACTTTCAGATTCTTAGAAATTACATAATCCTTGATTGCATTTACCGCGGTTGATTTTCCAGAACCGTCGATTCCCTCTACCATGAAAAATTTGCCATCCATCACTGCACGAATAACAATGTATTTTTTAAAACTTTAGAAAAGCTGCTACAACTTCCGCAACTTTTGATTTGAACTCATCAACGCTTGTATGCTCATTATCAATGTATTCAACTTTTGAGCCGTTGTTTTTGAGCAAGGTCTGCAGCCATTCAGATTCGAACCTTTCCTTTAGTTTTTCTTGGAAGGGAAGGTTTTCAAAGATCGCATCGTCTTTCTTTTCCCGGCCCTTCAACCTTGCCATGGCAGTTTTTGCCGAAAGCTTCGGGATTATCACCAACCCCGGGGCATTCTGCAATGCCAGCCTGTTGCCTGGCAGATTTATAACTTCATTCAGCGAAATATTTCCCTGCACCGGCTGATATACAATTGATGTCACTATCCCTCTTTCCTGAAAGACTATTTTGCCGGCTTTAAGCGCAGGAATCAGCAGCCTTCGGTAAAGTATTTCCCTGTCTAGAGAAAACGCAAACGCTGTGGATTGGGCAGAATATTCTCTCTTATTATCCTTGATTATTTCTTCTCTGATGCCTTTTCCGACAAGTGCGTAAGTTGGTTCAGCAGAAATAATAACTTCAGCATCGCCTATATCCTGCAAAGTCGGAATAATGTCATAATCCTTCCAGTAAGTTTTTAGGTCAAAAGTCTTTAATTTTTTGGAATGGGCTAAATCTCTTAACGCCTCGATGGCTTTTCCCTTGCCACATCCATCCAAACCATCAACCATGATGAATTTATTTTTTGGCATATGCTGGTTTTATGCGGGTGGTTATTAAGCATTTCCGAAAGTTACAAAGCACAATTGGCAATAACATATTTAAAACGGCCTTGAATTTTCATAAAGAATGAGCAAAATCATAGCTGTTGTTGGAATGGCTGGTGCTGGAAAAAGCGTGGTTTCAAAAGTTCTTGAGGATATGGACTTTCCTGTTGTCCGTTTTGGTGATGCTACCGCCCGTTATTTGAAAGAGAAAAACCTGCCCGTAAATGAAAAAAATGAAAGAACTGCAAGAGAAGAACTAAGAAAAAAGCACGGGATGGCGGCTTATGCAATTTTGAATAAACCATTTTTGGATAAAGCTCTTGAGAAAGGGAGCGCAATAATCGATGGACTTTACAGCTGGGAAGAGTATACTTATCTAAAAGAGCATTATGGGGAGGACATAGTCGTGCTTGCGGTTTATGTTTCCCCAAAAACAAGGACTGAAAGATTGAAAATGAGGGAGGTTAGACCATTGAGTCCAGATGAAAGAGAAAGCAGGGATGAATCAGAGATAGAAAACCTGAACAAGGGAGGCCCAATAGCGATGGCAGATTATACAATCATTAATGAGGGCCCGATCAGCAAACTAAAGGCAGAGGTGCAGGCATTCGCGCAGCAATACTTATGAGTGACGGCAGACCGAGCTGGGATGAATACTTTATGGCAATCGCTCATTTAGTAAAAAAAAGAGCAACCTGCCCGAGAAAAAGTGTTGGCGCGGTATTGGTCAGAGACAAACAGTTAGTTTCATCTGGCTATAACGGTGCGCCCCGCGGACACAAGCATTGCATAGAAATTGGCTGCGAGCTTGTCAACAATCATTGCATGCGCGTTGTTCATGCCGAGCAGAATGTAATTGCGCAAGCGGCATCGCAAGGACATTCGACAGAAGGCTCAACAATGTACGTTACAACTTATCCTTGCAACATTTGCCTGAAAATGGCGATTAATGCAGGCATAAAGGAATTAGTTTATGATGAGGACTATCCCGATCCGGTTGTTGTTAATATCCTTAAGGAAGCTAATGTAAAGTTCAGGAAATTTGATGGTAAAAGGATATAATGCCCTCTAAATCAATTACCGGCGGCGAAAAGGAATTTGTCTATACAAAAGAGGATTTGAAAAGAATAGAAGGAGAAGAGACTGAATCCACAAAGGAGTTCAAGAAAGCACTAGAAGTCTGGTATGAAAAGAACAATGCGGAGAAATTGTTGGCAGATAGAAAAAGAAAATTGCTTCTTCAAATGCTGACAAGAATTGGGCTGGCTGTTCTTGGGGTTGCTATCGTATTGTTGATAATGAGGATGTTTGTTTGGAAATAATTTACCGCTCCAGACCACGGGGGTCGAGAGCCGGTCATATAAACAACCTCGGCCTAAAGGCCGAGGTATTTTGAGAACAAAAAACATGAGAAAACGAGATGTAACCGAGGTTGTTTATTCCGAAAATTTGTGGAGACCAAAGTCTCCTCAGCCTAAAGGCAGAGGTTTCAAATTTTCGTTATGAAGGAATCAATAAGGCCGCGCGCCGATTGAACGCTTAATTATTTTTTAAAATAGCTATAGCCCCTTTCACCAGGTTAAGTCAAGTTGTGTGTGTTGGAATGGTTGTTTAATATTTAGCCTATGATAGCTTTCCCACTTAAGTTGACTTAACCCTTTCACCATAAGCTTTTTAAACAAACTTCTTACCCCAAAGGTGGGTTTCAGAGGTTGTCAAGAATCATGACAAAATGCGTTATATGATTCTTGATCATGCTCGGAAATCATCGGGATTTCCGACATCTGTATAAGGACTAAGATAGAAGGAAAACTAAATGGCAGGAATATACGACGTAAATGCTCAGGAATTGGTCGAGAAGACCGCGCAGGAATTAAAGAACGTGCCCGAAATATCGCCCCCAGAATGGGCTGTATTCGTTAAGACAGGAGCTCATAAAGAAAGGCCACCAATACAAGCAGACTGGTGGTATTTTCGCGCAGCAGCTGTATTAAGAGCCGTAGCCAAGCTCGGCCCGGTGGGTACTGAAAAGCTAAGGACAAAGTATGGCGGAAAGAAGAACAGAGGAGTTGCGCCAGAGCACCACTATAAAGGTTCAGGTTCCGTGATAAGAACTGTTTTGCAGCAGCTTGAAACAGCAGGCCTTGTAATGAAAGCAAAAGGAGCAAGAAAAGGAAGGATTCTTTCACCAAAAGGACAATCATTATTGATGAAGATGGCCAAAACCTTAGGCGCAGGAACTATTGTGAGAAAGAAAGTTGAAGTTCAGCCAAAAAAGAGGAAAGATGCAAAGCCCAGAAGAGATCAAAAGAAAGAAGTTGGAGCAGCTCCAAGCCCAGATGCAACGGCAAGCTGAAGTCGAGAATCAAACTCAGCAGCAATTGGCAGCGCTCGAAAGCATAGCAACAAGATACCTCGATAGGGATGCACATACAAGATACGGAACAATCAAGGCGGCGAACCCTGAAATGGCGCAACAAATTGTTCTTGTCATCGCCCAGCTCATTGAAGCTGGAAGGATAACAAGGCCGTTAACCGATGCGCAGTTCAAGTCGCTGCTAAACCAGCTTACACCAAACAAAAGGGAGATAAAAATTACGAGAAAATGATACGCATCCATCCTTTAGACCATCCTGCGATTGAGTTTCTTGACAGAGCTACAGACCATGCTGCAGATATCCATCATGATGAACCATTCCCAAGAACTTATGAAGGGCGTGCTAAATTTGGAACATTTTCAGTTAGGCCACAAACCGTGGACGGTTTAGCTTGCATTGAATTGTTAGCTGAAAACGGTCTTGCCAGAAAAGAATTTGACAGGTTAGCAAGAGACATGGAAAAAGGGCTCGGAGTTGCACCGACAAGTCCTGCAAATTATTACGGTCTAGCTGCCGGTAAACGTCGATATTTAGTTGATATTGATTATGAAAGAGTTTTTGAGATTGTGCATCGATGATAACACAAACACTTAATGTTGTTTTAGATGGGCTGGCAAAAGAAGCTGATAAATTAAGAAGGCAACTCCGCGAATCTGAGGAAGAGATGACCTTCGGGCATAGGAAATTTATTACTTCAAGAAGATATGGCGTCTTTACTGCAAATTACGTGAAGCTTGAAAATAATCAAACTGCTCTGAAATTGATTCCTGCTGGAATTCGCGCCAATGGAACGTTAGGAGACATAGTCAGGGAAATGCATGACATGTTTGCGCCAGAAGATGTACCGGAAGGATTTAGTTATGCATATGCTGACCAATCTTCTGGCAATAGGTACCTAGTCGACCATGATAATAGAATATACTTATTGATAGGAGAAAATGGCACGCAATAAACATCCGAGCATAAAGAAGCGATTAAACAAGGCTGGCAGGCAAACCAGATGGGCACCTTTTTGGACAGTTCCAAAGAAATACAGGAAAGGAAGAAGGATTCATCCAGGCAGGCTTACTCACATCAAGCGAAGCTGGCGAAGAACCAAAATAAAGGTGTAAAATGGCATTAGAAAGAACATACACGATAAACCTGCGAAGCGAGATAATTAAGGTCGCTCCTTACCAACGCTCAAAGAAAGCGATAACAGGAATTGTTGCATTTATCAGCAGGCATATGAAGCAGCCTGATGAAAACAAAATAAGAATTGGCCAGCACCTTAACTTAAATGTCTGGAAGCACGGAATAAGAAATCCGCCAGTCAGAGTTAAAGTCACTGCAATAAAAGATGATTCTGGAATTGTAAAGGTTGAATTATTTGGCGCTCCGAAAGAAGTTAAAGTTGATGAGAAATCCAAGAAAGAAACAAAATCTCTAGAAAAAGAACTTGAGCAGAAGCTTAGCGAAAAAATCGAGCCTAAAATTCAGGAAAAAGTTGCGCCAGCCATACCTGAAGAAAAAATTGAAGCATCAAAAACTGAAGTCAAAACTGAAGAGAAAAAGATTGAAACACCGAAATCTGAAGTTAAAGAGAAAGAAGCAAAGCCTCATGCCGAAGTTAAGCATGAAAAGAAAGCTGAACCTTCAGAAGCCAAGCCAAAGAAAACCCCTGCAAAAAAAGCTGCGCCGAAGAAGAAAGAATAGTTCTAAAAAATCCGCAAAAATTCCAGAATTTCGCCAAACCCGATAAACCCTCTGATTAAACGAAATAAAACTACGCTTAATAGATGTTAAAAAACCAGAAGAATTAATTTAGCTTGATACCAAATTTTTTGGCGTACTCGTTGGCAACTTTGTCCCTAATATTATGAAGTTCTTTATCACTTACTTTCTTCTTTGAAGCACCTTTAAATGCTACTAAATGTTGGAGAACAACATCTTTTTCTATTGAGTTAAGTTTTTCCCTGAGAGATTCCCTAATAAACTCAGTCCTATTGCTAAAATGCAAAGGTTTTAAGATTGCATCTATCTTCTTTACAACATCTTCCTGAAGCTTGAAAGTTATAGTTTCCATCGTAATATACACGTAATACAATGTAATATTTAAATATTTCGGTTTTTAGCCCCGCCGCCTACTACGAGCGAAAAACGAATGTCCTCTTGA
>Ga0209542_10008481_pt1 | contig 19177 bp, 18 predicted proteins | sample RifCSPhighO2_01_FD_184028 | JGI IMG/M metagenome (GOLD analysis project Ga0209542, IMG submission 184028) | Soil microbial communities from Rifle, Colorado - Rifle CSP2_plank highO2_0.1 (SPAdes) (version 2) | ecosystem: Environmental > Terrestrial > Deep subsurface > Rock core/Sediment ...
TGTTGTACCTATCTTTCCTTCCCTTATTGCATCGTCTAAACGGTCTGCTAAGGTTTTAGAGTCTTCCGGTAAATTTATAATAGCGCCATTACTTAATAGCCGACTATATTTTTCGGGTTGGTGCAAGCTTCCAATATATCCCCTAAGATATATTATATCTCTCTTTTCAAATGGAGGGAAGGTTTTTCTTATTTCCTCATCTGCTCTATCAATATTTCTTGCAACTTCTCGATCTCTAATCTCTATATCAATTATTTCTGATCTTAGAATATTAGCATGGGAATCTAAAAAAGTTTTTACATTTCCTTTTTCTAAATGATAAACACTTTCTTCAAATTGTCTTTCTCGTTTAGCTTCAGCTTCCAATAGCTCTCTTGATCTTTCTGAAGAAAATCTTTCTAAATGCCATATAGTTTTTTTATTCCTATATAGATAACTCTTTTCTGTTTTAACATAATCTCTTACTAGCGTCTCCCTATTTTGACTAGAAAGATCTCTATCCAGATCTTTTTCAAAGCGACTACGGCTCCAGCCACTTGATAGAAATCCTTACCATGTTTTCTCATTCATAACTGCTTCATCTTCTGTTGAAGCAGCATTCTCTGGACACCAAACATCAGCTTCCTGAATATAGGGCAATAACTTTCTGGCTTCCCTAGAAGTTCCATGAGATACTTTCAACAATTTTATGTCAATCATTTCATCTTTAAAATAGGGGTGTTATTTAAAAGAATTTACATTCTTTTTTTAAAGCTGTATCCCCACAACCTTTATAAATCAACTTACTATCCTTTTAGACATGTACAAAAAGAGGGATAGTAGTGCTAAAAGTAGCTTTTTTTCTGTTAAACAACTCCTTTTAAGGGATAAGTCCGCGCAAGTAACTATTTTTATTATTTTAGGTCTTCTGCTAATTTTAACTATGGCCATTATCTTAACTTTTCAAAGAGAAATTGTAACTTTTGGAGATAAAGAAGTTCAGCCAACGGAACAAAGCGGAGTTGAAAATTTTGTAACTAGCTGTATTAAATTGATCACCGATGAAGCTCTTTTTTTAATCGGCAGCCAGGGAGGTTACATTAATGTTCCAGCTGGTATTGCCAATGACGTCTCATTACACTTGAGAACTTCACCATTTACAGTAATCCCTTACTGGGCTTATGGAGAAAATACTAATATTCCTAGTTTAAATGATATTAAAAATCGTATAGATGTCCATCTTGAAGACAATCTTCCCTCTTGTGTTTTAGGGACTGGAGCTTTTCAGCAGGCTTATGATTTAGTTGAAAGAAGCGAAGTCAGAGCTGATACTAATTTTTTAGACCGAAAGATTCTCTTCCATGTTGATTGGGATATTGAAGTGCGTGATAAGACTGGTATAGTAATTTCTAACCTGAAAAATTTTGCGGTTGAATCTCCAATTAAGTTTAAGTTGCTTCATGATTTAGCTAGCAAAATTGTTGAATCAGAAATGCGCGATTTGAAATTAGAAGACATCACTCAAGACCTTTTAGCCTTAGAACATCCTCAAGTGCCCTTAGCTGGCACAGAGTTCACTTGCAGTGATAAAACATGGCCGGTAAGTAAAGTTAGGGAGACCGTTAAGGATATGCTAAGAGTCAACCTTAGAGAACTTAAAATTGCTGGTACAGAATTTGTTGAATTTCCTGAGGAATTACCTTATTACCAAAACCACTATGTCTGGGAATTAGATAACGATTTCAGAGTAAGGGATGCTTCAGTACAATTTACTTTTGAAAATAACTATCCTTTTTCCTTAGATGTACGTCCAAGAAGCGGAGAAATTCTAAAAAGCAGCCAGCTTGGCGGCAGTAATCCTCTGGTTTCAGCTTTATGCCTGCAAACCTGGAAATTTGTTTATGACATTTCCTTTCCCGTAGTAGTTGAGACGATTGATGAAACGACAGGTTACAGATTAAAATATGGCTTGACTGTCCATCTTAAACGCAATTATCCAGATAGAAGCGATCAAGCTTATGAAGCGCCTAATATTATTTTAGATACATTCAGTGATTCTGAATTTTGTGCTGATGCTAGGATACCTATGACTGTAAGGACTTTTGAAATAGTGGAAAATAAACAGACAGGAGTATTTTCCAGAGAACCTTTAGATGAGGTTGAAATAAAATATGTTTGTTTGCGTTACAGTTGTGATATTGGCAGGACAATAAAAGGTTTTGATGGCCAAGGGGCAACTGCAGCTTACAAAACAAATTTCCCTTATTGTGCTGGAGCAGTGATTAGAGGGAGCAAAGAAGGTTATAAAGAAAATTATGTTCAAACAGTCAGTAGAAATAATGCAGAAATAGAATTATCTTTAACTCCATTATTTAATTTCCCAGCTAAGAATATTAAAGTGGTTAAACATGAATTAACCAGAAGCGGCACTTTAGGGCCGGCTGAAGAATTAAAACAGGATGAGACTGTGCTAATCCAATTAAAATTTCAGGAAAATTCTTCCCTGCCACCGTTACATGAAATAGATTTTGTAATTTCACCCTCTTTTGATACTAAATTTTCAGAAGAAAATAAAATTCCATTTTTAGGTAAAGCTGATTTCACTTACAACTTGAATATTAATTTGCTTTCAGGTGAAGCTATAACTGGCGGCTATAAAGGAACTTGGACTGTTCCGATTAATCAATTAGAGTCAGCACAAGAAATAGTATTACACGTAATAAACACCAAATCTACCGGTTTAGATCAGCAATTGGATCTATTTGCAGGTTTAGATGCTTACAGCCGGTTAGCGCCAAAACCAGAATTAAGATGATCAAAAAAATATCGTTAAAACTAGTAGTCTTAATAATTCTAATCTTAATTGTTAATCTCCCCGTAGCCAGCGCTTTGCAGATTTCAAATACTAGAGTGACGAATGTTCTACATAATTCAGCAACAATTCAATGGGAAACGGACGAAGCAGCTGATACTTTTGTTGATTACGGAACAAATCGAGAAAATTTACACACATTGGGTGACGCAGTCTTAAAAAATGAACATCAGGTAGATTTAACTCAGTTAGTTCCTAAAATGACTTATTACTACAAAGTTTCCAGTAGTAATCAGGTTGATGATAATGATGGTAATTTATATCAATTTACAACAACTGAAATAGATATAGAACCGCCAAAATTAAAAGTAGAGTTGCCAGAAAGTATTGCTGGCAGATCCTTAGAAATTACTGGTGAAACTGAAGCTAATCTAAAAATAGAAGTTCAAGTTAATGGCGTTAAGGCTGGTGAAACTATTTCTAGAGACGATGGTAGTTTTCAAATAATAGGTATTTTACTGCAGGAAAACCAAGCTAATCAAGTAATAGTGACGGCTGCCGACGCTTCAGGCAATAAGGCTTCAGTTGAGGATACTATAACTTCCGATACCAATGCTCCAAAAATTATCTTAACTGATTTACCTAAAACTGTTACGGATAGATCTATTAAAGTAACCGGCACTATTTCTGAAGAAAGTTCTTATGAGATTTTTTTAGGCAATCAATCGACAGCTAAAGGAGAAGGAGTAGAGATTAATGAACGAGTGTCTTTGCAGGAAGGTAGGAATGCATTAAAGATTATAGCTGCTGATAGTTCCGGTTTAGAAACTACGGTTGAATTTGAAATTCTGGCAGACTTGGCAGTTCAGTTTATTAGAGCTGAAATTGAAAGAGGTTCAGAATTTTACGAAGGGCGAGCTCAATCTTCAATTAGTGGTGAAACCAAGCCAAGATCTAAAGTATATTTGTACATTTTCCGGCCAGAAGGATTTGAATATACTCCTGACTTTTCTAAAGCTAGAGCTGTTGTTACTGCCGATGATAATGGTGAATTTAGGTTTGAAGATGTTAATTTTGCTAAATCTATTCTAGATATTGACTTTGAGGATTTAGCTCCTAAAGAAGTACCAGAAGGATTACAGAAACAGAAAATTTTTTCAGCCGACAGAATTTCGCAGCAAACTCAGTTTACCTATCATGTTTATTTAATTTCTGAAGATCAACTTGGCCGTACAGCTTTTACTGATCAAACAGTTAATGTGCAGACTTGTTTATCTGGCAATTTTGCTTTTGGCGTGGAATCAATTGCGCAATTTCAAAGGCCATTAAGATTAGTGCCGCAATTATTAGATCAAGGCCGGCAGGAAATACAAGCAGTTTTCTCATTCACCTATACTGGAAGCGGAATTCCAGGCGATTCTACTGCTGCTGCTGCTGCCATTAGCAGTTATGGATATAACAACGCTTATGGTACCGGCTATATTCCTGGGGGTTATGGGAACAATTATAATCCTAACTTCGCCTATAATTCAGCACAGAGCGCCATTGAAGTAGAGCAAGGATTTAGAATCAGCGGCAATCCTAGAATCGAACCAGCTTGCACGCAAAATTTACTTAATGATCCTAAATTTGGATTAGGCTGCAAATTAATAACTAATACTCCTAGTATTACCAGAAACTCTGATGGCACTAAATATTATGTGACTTGGAAGTTGCATAGTTCTAAACAGTTAAGCAAGGCTGAAGAAGATTTCTGGAACGAATTTAAGAAACGACAAGTGATTATTCCTTTAAAAATAACTGTTAATTATCAGGAAAGAGAAGGATCGAACCAATGGAGCCAGTCTAAGAGTCAGACTTCGTGTTATGATTTAGGCTATTCAGTAGATATTCCTATTGATAGTAAAGATTTAATTCCAGATTTTCTAGCTAATGAAGGTGTTGATGCTCTAAACTTTACAATTTCTCAAATAGAACAAGTTAGGCCTATAGTAGAAAAAATATATGTGATTACAGCCAGCTTAGCTATGGTTTCTTTCGGTTTACGCACAGTAGCTAGAGTTTATAGAATAGCTACTTCTAAAATTGAAGCTACTTTCAGCCAGGCTAAAAAACTGACTGACATTGCTGCAGGAATACCTGAAGAAGAGATTAAAAGTTGTCCATTAGATCAAAGTAAATTGTACTTAAGAAGCACAATTGAAAGTTGGTCAGAATATTTACAGGCTGATCCTAGCAACCATCAAAATGATATTCCTAAAATTTTAGCTGAGTCATTAATTTTAGACAAATACGATCTTAAAGGACCTAATGTAAAAAAATTCATTTTAGAAGAACAATGTCCCAGCACTGCCAGCGCTTGGAAATTAGAAGCTGGAACTGATGTAGCTTGGCGCTGGTTATGGGACAGGTCTTTCTGTAGGGCCGTTCCAGCTAAATGGACTCAAGATAAACCTTTGTCTGAAATAGGTTCAGCTATTGTTAAACAGCAGCAATGTGCTGTAACCGGCAGAGGTGTGCCTCTAACAGAGGTTGAAAATTGTCAAGATTTGGTTAAGGCGCAAGTGGTTAATGCTCAAGTGCCAGGAACGAATATAGTGGCCACTACTGTTGGAACTCAAAATGTTGGAACTTGCTGGAAAGATGTTTATGGCACTCCTTATATTTACAGTCGTCCGACTGATGTTAAAGAACAGGAAGCAGAAGAATATGGTGTCTTCAAGTTAACTTCAGCCATACCTTTATTGTCAAGGGGGCCATCTCCTTCGCCTAGCACTTTGTTAGCCTATAAGCCGCAAGGTTCAGATCAATATATCATCGGCAGGGGGCAGACTTGCGCGCAAGTTTGTAGAAATCCTCGAAGAAATGATCAGTATCGAGCTGATAAGGAAAAAGGAAATGAAAAAGGGTGTTATAATGAAAAGGTTGATGGCGCGACAATTACTTTAATTAGTCCGAAAGATAATAAACCACTTGGAAGTACTAGATTAAGTGGTGGTGAAATTGTAGGCGAGGGTAACCAAGCGATTAATGACCGTTACGCTGCCGGCTACACCAGCGATTGTTTCATCAAAGGTTATGATCATAACAATCCTTTGTCGATTCAAACAGTTTTAGCTACCGACCAGCCAGTCTTTGAACAATGTGTCTGCCAAGGAGCTAGTGACGAAAAAGCTTATTATCAAAATGCTGATAACACTTTAAGAACAGCAGTTAAACGGGAAGGCGATGTCGAAGAAGCTTATTCCTATAGGCAGGATAGGATATTTAAGGAATCCAAAAATTCAGCTGGAACCTATTATCCTGAAATCAGATATTACACTGGAAGAGATGTTTCAGGAGCTTTCGGCGCTAATCATTTATTTGACTACTTTCGTCTAGCCTCAGGAGGACAGCCTGAATTGCATCAAGTTAATCCGCACAATGACCTAGTCGGAACATTCCAGTCAGTCTGCTTGTCAGGCATCCATAAAAATCTTAGAATTTTAGAAAACATTTTAATCGGCATGCGCAACTGTATTGTGCAAGCTAAATATACTGGACTGCAAGATGCCGGCATGTGTAAAACTTTATTCACACAGCATGTTTGCGGTTTGCTTTACAAAGGAATAGCTTACTTTACCAACAGTTGTACTCCGCTTAACTTTGATGAAACTTCTAAGAAAGGTGAAGTTGATGCGTTAGAAGTCGTTAAGCAGGGTTTCTCGGCTATTCCGGAAGCCTTACAGACTTCAATAAATGATGTTCAAGATGATTATGGTAATGCTAAGTTAAATGAGTATTTTAGGGAAGGAGCGCAAGGATTTGCGCAATCAATGTGTCTAGCTGCTTTTGGTTTTGAATTCCCGCTGCTAAGTGAAGATTTCTTATTGGATGCCGCTTACTCTTTCCCGACAGCTTCTTGGGTCGTGTTAGGACCGAGAGAAAGAGAATTAAGCACTTTCAACCCAGCTAAATCAACTGCAGTTTTCAATTATAACATTGGTGGAACCATCATGCCTGGTTGTAAAATTAGAAATTGGAAACTATCCTTGAAATGTATCGGTCCTGAAGATCGGGGCAAGGAAGGTGTTGATGAAACTTGCGGCGGCAAGGGATGTGATTGTTTAAACGCGCAAGGCTTTGGTTCAGGCAGCTTGGAAGTACAGAAAGAAAAATTATTAACATCTGGTTTCAATTTGGTTTCCGGAGAACTATTCAGTATACCTTTGGAATCTCCACAAAGTATTGATTCCCCTTATCGTTATGATCATGTTAAAGTTGAATTATACTTGGATCCTTTAGAGAAAGGCAATGAAGACAAATGCTTTGAACAAGGTTATTTTGACGGACAGAAAGGCGTATTCTATGAACCATTAGTTGATACGTCTCCGTTTGTCGAAGCGTCATGCCAAGCTAGTGCCATTACTGGACAGTATACTTGTCCGGCTCTTAGCAGCTTATTTGGTTTTGGTGGAGCTCACTTGGAAGAACCATATGTTAGCTGTTGGGATAAAGTTGCTGGAACCTGGACAAATTGTGCTTCTCCTAATCTCTACATTGCCGACAACAGAGATGATATCAAAGTAGGTGTACATCTGAATTTGGATGATAAGGCTAAATGTCTTAGAAGAACGATTAATCCGCCAGTGCCAGGCTTAGATAATGATGCTGCTCCGAGATTATTGCCGGCCAATTCACCGGGCCAATTAATAATTACAGAATCTCTGGGTAATGTTGATCAAAGTATGTTTACTGGTTCAGGTGCTAACTTGAGATTAACCTTAGATAGTAATCCTGGCTGTGGTAATGGTTTGCTGACACCTTTGCCTAATGCAGCTAATAGCGGTAAATTCAGATTAACTTTTACTCCTGTTCCAAACAAACAGGATACTTTCACAGTCCAAGTATCTGGTGCTAATGTTATAACTACTGGTTATGATTTAGCTGGAGGTCAGTTAAGGAAAGATACTATTAATACCGAGTTAACTAGTTCAGAGATAAATAAAGTCATTTTTGATGTCGGTGGACGCAGAACCAGTAATGTTCTTAGAAATCCTAACGATCTAATATTCAATCAGAATAAAAATTATTGCGAATACGAAATAATCTCACAATCATCAGCCGGCCAGCTAAATCAAAGACAAATCAATGTTAGGTATGATTTATTTGAGTTAGATGCAGGCGGCGGCTGTTTCACGCCAAACAGGCCAGTAGCCAGTTCGCAAGGCAGAACTTCAGCCTCTGTTCCAATCACTTTGCAGAAATCAGTTCTAGGTGCAGCACAGGCTACCGGATTAGGTAAAAGTTTTGCTGCTAACAATTATGACCAAGTTTTCATTGAAGCTAATCAGGTAATTGCACAACGGAAAGGTGATGTTCATAATGCTTTAGCTATTTTTTATTATGTTTCAGCTTTAATTCTGAAAGGCCAAAATGAAGGCAACACTCAAAATTACGCTAGAGAGATTAACAAATTACTACAACTATTTTTCAGGAGAGATGACGGCAGTATTAGAGCCGAATCATATCAGCCAGTCCTTAATGATCCTGAATTTCAGAAGATTGCTGCTTACATGTGCAAAATTGACGAAAGTTACGGTGCGAAGTATCAGATTAAAAATCAAGAATTTCCAGAAGATTTAGGATTGTGTGAATTATATGGCAAATAAACAAAATCAAAAATTAAGTTCAGTTAAATTAGCGACCACGCCAGACTCACTCTTCAATGTTAATTGCAAATGTGACATCCCCGTAAGGGACAACCCCCTGTCACAAACAATGTTTAATTTGATGCATCGTTCGTATATTTGGCGGTGGTCGCTAAGAAAACTTAATATTTAGAGAAATGGCAAATAAACAAGGTAAGGCAATAGTGGAACTGTTAGTAATTTTAGTAGTTATGGTTATTAGCAGTGCAATTGTTTTAATTTTAGTGAGTACAGGCGTCATTTCAGTAAAAGCCGAACATGAACCGGTCTCAGTTCTTAATACTGAATTCTTGCCGGTAGGCAGAGCCGGCCATTTAGCTGTGAGAGAATTTTCTTTCTGTGAAACTGTTGATGATAATTATGTTTGTATTAACGAAAAAGATCGATTTACTTTCAATGATGAGGTTTATTTTAAATTCATTTTAGAAACCAGTACCTTTGACGGCAAAGTATTAGTTATTAAAAATTATCGTCTCAGAGGGCCTTCCGGAGAACTTTTGTTAGATATTGATGCCAAAGATAACTTTTTCTTTGAATTAAAGAGTAGTAGACAAACTGAATTGATAACTTTTAAAGATTTTTTTGTTATCTTAGGTGATGGGCAGACTGGAGAATATACTTTGGAATTGGTATTAGAAAATCCATTGATTGACAAAAAAACAACTGTGGTTAAGAAGTTTGAAGTAGTGGTGTAAAGTGATTTATGATAAAATGCTAAAAGTAGGCAAGTTTTTATACACAAAGTGCTTTAACTCACGATATGGCAAAAACTAAAGATCTAACCTTAAAACAAATAGCAAAAATAGCTGTACCTATATTGAAAAGAAATGGTGTAACTAAGGCTGGAATTTTTGGCAGTTATGCTAAAGGTAAAGCAAAAAAAAGAAGCGATATTGACATTCTAGTGAAAACAAAAAAAAATGTTAGTTTATTTGATTTTGCTGGCATTAAGATTGAACTAGAAGAAAATTTACATAAAAAAGTTGATTTAGTTGAATACCACCTGATAAAACCTCTTATTAAAGATTCTATACTTAAAAGTGAAGTGAGGATAATATGACTAGAACTATAAAACTTTATCTTAATGACATTCTTGATACTATTGAATTAATTGAAAAATCAGTAAAAAATGTTTCAAAATCAGAATTTGTCAAGGACAGAGATATTATTGATGCAACAACTAGACGTTTAGAGATTATTGGAGAGGCAGTTAAACATGTTCCTTTATCAATAAGAAGGAAATATGGCGCTGTAGAATGGAAAAAAATTGTTGGAACGAGAGATATCTTAATTCATGCTTATTTTAAAGTAGACATAGATAAAGTTTGGAATGTTATCAAGGATGAACTTGAACCTTTGAAACAAGAAATAAAATTAATTTTAGAGGAAGAATCTAACAAATAATCACTAGGAGAAAAACTTGCTGGTAGTGGCGATAAAAAATTAAATTTATGAATGATGAAAATAATTTAAATGTGGTGAAGAAGTTTGGGGTGTTTAAATGAGACTAATGATCTTTTTCTTGTTGCTTTTGATACTTAGTTTTAGTGTTAGTGCTGCTGAAATTATCAGTGTTGATACTGGACTCTTTAATAGTGAAGTTGATTATCGCTGGAACCAAGATCATTGGGAAACAAGAGGAACAAGGTTACGGGACTGGGTACCAGTTAATAATTTAGGAATTATTAATACAGCTTTGTATAGTTCTGAGTATCAGGATATTGCTAAAGTTCTTGCTGTTTCAAATGAGCGGGAGGGATTAATCTATTTCAAAAGAATCAGTGATGGTTTTGAATTCAGTGGTGAACGGTTAGAGGTAACTGGTAATCTAAATTTACCGCCAGAACAAGTCCCAGCAGTTCCACTCTCACCTAGTTCTGCACAAGCTTTACCTTTATCACAAGCACAGAAGGGGACAGGGACAGCTCAGGTTAGAGATAAATCAGATGCCCCAGATATCCTAAAACAACAAAATCTTTGCAATACTTCAACCTGTAAAGAGATTGATAATGTTTGGTTGAGAGTTAGTCCTTTTTTATCTAGATTGGATTCTGTTTTTAGAGGAAAAACTTGGAATTTTGGTGTATGGACTATAGGAACTCAACAACAAGAACAAAAACCAACAACAACTCAACCATCTTCTCCTAGTCAACCCATTGGCAACTTAAAACAAAAAATAGTGGCATCTGCTATTGCTGAAGAAACTAAGTGGCAAGGCAAAAATGAAAATGATCTTATGGTAAAACAATATTTGAGAAATTATTTCAATGCTGGCTTTTGTGGTTCTTGGGCTAGCGTTGAAGGAGATGTTACTGATTGGTCAGCAGCTTTTGTTTCCTATGTATTGTCACAAGCTACGGAGAATTTTGCTGGAAGTTGTAGCCATGTTAAGTATTTCCATACTCATCGTATTTCACCTGCAGTTTGTAAAAGTATCCCTATTACTGAAATAAACAACATCCAACCAGGAGATATTTTATGTAGTTGTCGAGGTGGTAGTTGTCCACTTAATTTTAACGTAGTACCAGAAAGAAATGATCAAGACACTGTAAGAGCTGAAATTGCTCATTGTGATATTGTAGTTAATAAATTCGGCTCAAGATTAGATGTAATTGGAGGAAATCTTGGCCATAAGGTGGCGAAAAGGCCAGTTGACTTAGGAAACATAAAGAATCCACCTTACTTTGGCTACATTTCCTGTGGTTAATCCTCTCTATTAACAATGGACATACTAGACCTGCGCCTGTTCCTTTCAATCAGTTCTTCTATTACTTCAAGAACGCGTTTTGGCTTATTAATATCTTTAATCTCAAAATTGTTTTCTTCCCCGGCAGCAGCTGAGATATAAACAGTTCCATAATTTAACAATCTTTGCAATCTACTTTGTTTAAAATTGATGCTTGGCAAAAACCCTAACGGGGCAAAATAAACATTTCTTCTTTTCTGCTTAACTATTCCATGCGTTATTATCAGCTTATCTTCAGTAATCTTATATCTAGTAATAGCTCTAGATATTTCGGCTGAAACTATTGATAAAATGGCTATGCCAAAGATAACATTAACTACTGCTGATTTTAAAATGATGCCTTTTAGAGTTAAAACAGAAGGCAGCAGGAGCAAAATTATTCCGCAGGTATATTCCCACAGGAAAGCTTTCCTGGTTTTTTTAAGAGTGTATAACACCTCTTTGGTCTCGGCTTTCATTAAGATTTCCAATCCGCAAAAGTTTATATATTTTGTGGGGATGTTTAGCATATGCCAGAACTACCAGAAGTTGAGACAATAGTAAGACAGTTGAGATCTAAACTGTTAGATTTAACTATTACTAAATTAGATATCAAGGATAAAAAAGTTATAGATAGTTCTATTAAAAAATCATTACCTGCTAGGATTGAAGATATATCTAGGAGAGGTAAATCAATTATTTTCAAACTTGATAAAGGCAATTTGTTGATTCAGTTAAGAATGACAGGTCATTTGTACCATCCTCAAATCGGCGACGATAGATATAAAAAATACTTATCTGGTATTTTCAGATTAGATAATGGCTCATTTTTTACCTTTAATGAAATCAGAAGATTTGGTTCAGTGAAATTCTTTACTAATAAACAATTGCAACAAAAACTATCTAAATTGGGTCCAGAACCTTTAAGCTTGAAAGATAAGGAATTCGTTGAAATTATTTCAAAATATCCTAATGCTAATCTTAAGAACAAGTTATTAGATCAAAGAACTATCGTTGGAATTGGCAATATCTATGCTCAAGAAGCCTTATATCATTCCGGCATTAATCCTAAGAAATTAGTTAAGGACGTTTCTAAGGAAAAATTAATTTTATTAAATAAAGAACTTAAAAATATTCTTCAGTTGGCTATTCAGAATAATGGCACTACAGTAAATAACTTTTCTCATTTGGATGGCACAGGGGATTTTCAGAATTTCTTAACAGTTTATGGTAAAACTAATTGTCCCCAGAAACATGCAATTGAGAAAATTAATATATCAGGAAGAGGTACTTCCTTCTGTCCTAAATGTCAGAAGTGATGATTAACTTTCCCAAAATAAAATGCTTCTCTTTCGCTAACTACATAAATTTGGTGGTTCTTAATATCCTTAAGATATGGACTTAACATTTGCCCTTCCAATACATTGGTTCCTTCCAACAAAGGATTAAAACTCGGTACAGCAATTAGTTCTTTCCGCTTCCATTTTCCTTTTAAGAAGCATTTATACTTCTCCCATTTACCATGATCCTGAATTTTAATGGCTGGATGTTCATGGCCAATGATGATTGTTTTAGCATCTGTCTCAACCAGCTCATCACCGTGAATTATTAAAATGTCATCTATTCTATAATCCTTAACTACTTTAACATTCTTTTTAACAGCAATAGGAACAATGACTGGATCGTGATTACCTTGAATTATAATCACTTCTTGACAATTTTCTAACAAGAAATCTAAGAATTTACTAATTTCTCGCCATTCCAATTGCAGAACTTTACCAAATTCATGCTTTAAATCACCATTGATGATTATCTTTTTAGGTTTAACTTTAAGAATTCTTTTCATAATTTTAATGATATCTTCTAACTGAAATCTTGGGACTAGGATACCTTTAAGATGTAAAGAAGCTTCATAACCTAAATGCAGGTCATTTATCACTAAAGTTTCTTTTTTAATTAATAAAGCGGTTTCAATTATTTCTATGCCTGGACTTATTTCCATAGGTAATAAAATATATTGATTTATTTTAAATTTGCTTATTTAGGTTAACATTTCGTAGACTCAGACTAGTTTTTAATTAATTTTTTTAGTCGAAGAGTCAGAATATAGAAAAGAAAACCTTTATATACTAAAATAGATTTATTCTAACCATCATAGAGGTGATAGAATCATGGCGAAAGGGAGTAAAGTACGCTTAAATTTAGGTAAAAAAGCTGTTGAAATTCATCGAGTAGCTCATTATGCATTTTTCATAGGATTATTGGTTGCCATTTTATCTGGAGGCTGGTTTAGTTTAATTTTAAACGGTAGTTGTTCAGCTAGTAGAATTGTTAGTCCAGCTGCTTTAGTAACTACTTTAGTGGTGTTAGGTTTATTGGTGGGGTTAGTTAATTTAACTACCAAAGAAACTCTGCCTTTCTTAGTAGCCGCCATCGCTTTAATGTTAGCAGGAATTGTTAATTTAGGTTTAATTCCTGGCATCGGTGCTTGCTTAAGATCATCGTTAAGCAATATCGTTGTTTTCGTGGTGCCTGGAGCGATTATTGTTGGCTTAAAAACAATTTGGCGATTAGCTTCAAATTAGATTTTATTTTCTTATTTGTTTTATTAACGTGGATAACCTTCATTATTGAAGGGAACCTTCCAAACTTCTACTTTCGTTCGTTTTCCTTCAGCATCGTATCTACTTAATTCTCGTTTTATTGGATAGTATCCTGTATGCGGTTGCCGCCAACCATACGATGCATCTGGTGTAGTTCCATATCTCCATTCCATAATTTCGCGCATATACTGTATTCCTTCAGTATAAATCTGTTCTGTTTTGACGACTGTTCGCCATCTAGATTGTTGATCCAGTGCTAATTCTAGTGGGCTAGGCATCTCTACCTGTGCTTTCGCTTTTTTCATTTGATCTTCTGGAAGTTGCCTTCCCGTTAGTATTTTTAATTTCTTTACAAAATTCATTTTTCTTCCTCCCAATTCATTACTATTATTCTTGAAGAAATTAGTTATTATAACTAAATTTAACTTGCCTATGAAAGCCTTTTTGACCTTATTTTAAGAAATCTTCAGTTAAAGCTGGAATTAATTTAGCTTCAGCCTTCCTCAAATGTTCTGAAAAGGCTTGTCTCGAAATCTTCATTTTTTGAGCTAATGGTTCTAATTCAACTTTTCTTGGTACGCTGTAGTAACCAAATTCTGTTGCTAATTCAATGGCTTCTTTTTGCTTAGAAGTTAAATTGGGGCTAAGGTGAAAGTGATAAATATCCTGTAATTTAATTTTTTTAATACTAATTAATTTAGGAGTTCCTACTTGGCTAATATCATTAAGAAAATTATTAATATGTTTTTTATCCCAAGAAAAAATTTCCCAGTATTCTAATCCGTCATGGGGGTTACAATAAATTGGTTTAATGACCATAATATGTTTAGATCTAAATGAAGCATATCGGAGATTTCTTTTTTCTAGCATTACTACTAGATCTTTATTTACCTCTAATTTCATTACTCTTTTGTCTCGCTTTAAATCTAGGATAAACGCCTTTTTGTTTTTTTCTGGCCCGCGAAGTACTAGAAAGCCAGTGTTATAAACATTTTTTCCATCATTGTAAGAATTACCTGGTGTAGCATAAACAGTAATACCATGTTTTACAACCTTAGGCATAGTTACACAGTCTTTAGGGTCATTTTTGATCTTAGCAATCCACATAACAATTATCAATCAAAAAAGATATTTAAACTTTCTTACATTACATAGATCTTCCATTAATTATATAAACCCTTTATCGTTAGCTAATTTATGGGTTTTTTAATCAAGAAGAATAAAATTTCCTGCGCTTCCTGTAATAATGAGTATTTTTCCATCCCTTTTGCTGGTTTAAAAAGATTTTTCTGTCCTTTCTGCAATAATGTTCATAAAAATGAAAGATAAAATTTTACTTTTTCTTAAAGGCTTATTGATGGGTGCAGCTGATGTTATTCCAGGAATTTCCGGCGGCACTATCGCTTTAATTACTGGAATTTATCCTAAACTGATTAAATCACTAAGTGACATCGATTTAAGGAAATTTTTTAGAACCACTAACTTCGGTTTTTTAATACCCTTAGGTCTGGGAATTATTTTATCCATCTATTCACTTTCAGGATTAATTGAATCTCTATTAGTTAATCATGCAGACAGGACTTATTCTTTTTTCATCGGCTTAATTTTAGCTTCAACCATCCTTCTTTATCAAAAAGCTAGATCCTTAACTTTTAATAGTTTCATAGCTATGATTCTAGGATTTCTAATAGCTTATATGATCGCCGGATTAGCTGTCTTAAATGCTAGCCACAGTGTACCTGTAATCTTTATTTCTGGTATTCTCGCTATTTCAGCAATGATCCTTCCCGGCATTTCAGGAGCGTTCATTCTTTTACTGTTAAATCAGTATGAGTATCTCATTTCAGCGCTTCATAGTTTAGATTTGAAAATATTAAGTGCTTTTGCAATTGGAGCCTTAGTTGGCTTATTAGGCTTCTCTAAACTGTTAAACTCAATTCTAAAGAAGTATTACAGCCTTTCGATTTCATTGCTGATTGGCCTAATGCTAGGGTCGTTAAGGGTTCCTTTACAGAAAATATCCACTGCAAGTTTAGGTTCAATCATTATCTGGATTATAGTTGGATTTGTGCTAGTAATAGTAATCGAAAAAAGTTTAGATTAGTAAATTACTTCTAAAGCTCAGAAATTAATTCCTCTGTTATAGCTATATTCCTAACTATCTTTTCTTTAGTTTAACCTTCATCTGCTTGGCTCTTTTTATCAACATTTTTTTAACCCTGGCAATATCCCGCTTCTTTACCACTCTTGTTTTTACTAAGGCGGATGAAAAATGTTTATCTACAGTTTTTAAAACGTCTTTAGTGACTTTTTCTGAAGAGGCTACTAACTCTTTAGCCACTTTTAAGCTTTCTTCGTTGCTTAAATGCAAATCTTTCTTTAATTGCGCTACTGCTTTTTTAGCCTGTACTGCACTGAGCAAACCCAGGCCGTAACCAATTTTTATTATTCTATGTATTTTCTCTTTCATAGTTCGTTCCTCCAATGTATGTTATATTTTTTAACTAACCGATAAAGTAGATATAAAAATGCCGTTATAAAAATAATTAAACTTATCCTGATTCCAACGATTCTAGTTCTTCCTTCTAAGTACATGAAAGCTAGGCCGGCAATAAATAAGGTAGTAATAACAGAAGATAAGCTGTGTTTAGCCATATTTTTAGTCATCTTGTCTTCCATTTTTTCAAAATGTTCAGCTTCACAATGTTTTTTTTCCGGTTCTTCTTCCAAATGCTTAATTATCTTAATTACGTGATCAGGCAGCTCTTCCATTAATTCTTTCTGTGAAACAACTCTTCTTCTTATTTTTTTAAGAATTTCAGTAGGATTATATTCTTTTAATAGAAACTTGTCGCCAAATTCTATCAAAGAATTTCCAACACTAAAATCAGGATATAGTTTTAAGGCCAATCCTTCAGCTTGGTAAATGGCTTTAGCCATTAAAACATGGTTAGGATCAAAAATTATGCCGTGCCTAGCTCCTAAACTGATTACTTTGTAGAGGGCTTTTCCAACACTTACATTCTTAATAGAATTGGAGTAAGCTTGTCTTAATACTGGCAAGGCTTCATCCTTGAACTCTTCCAGATGGTCCGAGTCTTTCTCCAAAGCTAGCGAAAGGATTATGCCTATACTTTTATCTGCGTTTTTTTCAGGTAAAGATGTTATAAATTTAATTATTTTCCTCCGATCTTCTATACTCAATTCGCCTACAATCCCAAAATCTAGAAATACTAATCTTCCATTTTCTTGTACAAAAATATTGGCTGGATGAGGATCAGCGTGAAATAATCCATGTATCAGCGCTTGTTCCAGTATTGAACAGAAATAGGTTTTAATAATATTTCTACTCTGTTTCTTTTTTTGAATAATTGCGCTTAACTTTTCCCCTTTGATAAACTCGGTGACTAGAACTCGGCTAGTTGAAAATTTTGGATAAACTTTTGGCACAAAAACTTTATTGTTGCCAGCTAGGGCTTGTTTTAATTTAATGGCGCTGTCAATCTCCAGTTGAAAGTCTAATTCTCTTCTGGTCCATAATGCAAACTCTTTCACTACTCGTACTGGCTGGTAATTCCTTACTTCTGGAAATTTTTTCTTTAAAGAATAGGCTAGAAAGAATAAAATATCCAAATCAGTATCGATAACTTTCCGGATGTTAGGCCTTTGAACTTTCACTGCGACTTCCTGCCCTGATTTTAATTTAGCTTGGTGTACTTGAGAGATAGAAGCTGAAGCCACAGGAATTTCTTTAAACATTGGAAAAACTTGGTGTAGCGGTTGTTTTAACTCCTCTTCTATAATCTTTTTAACTTCCTTAAATGGAAAAGGTTTAACCCGATCTTGGAGCTTTTCAAATTCTTTTGAAAATTCTCCTGGAACTAAATCTGGTCTTAAGGAAAGCAATTGCCCTAATTTAACAAAGGTCGGGCCTAATTTTTCAAAAGATCTTCTCAACCTGATAGCTATTTTTTCATTATTATTTAGAAATTTTCCTGAAATCTCGGTATCTTTTTTTGAAAGGTGGCTGCCTAATTTCGATTTTTTAATATAATAGCCGAATCCTTCTTTCAGAAATATTAACAATATATCTTTGAATCTTTTAATATCTTGGATATCTTGTTTTATACCTAGCACTATCTTAAACCTCTTTTTCTCTTAAATAAGAGCAAGCTTAATTAATATATAAGAATATCGGACTAACTCAATCTTCCTTCTTTTTAAGCCTAGTCATGTATCCAGAAACAATATTTCTTAATTTCTTACTTTGAACTTTAATGGTAACTTTGGCAATTTCTTTATTTTGATCAAAATCAGTAGTGAACTTTTCACCGTGCTTTTTCAAAAGTTCTTTTGTTTTTCGTTTTATGAATGTGGTCTTAATTCTTCCCATAGACCTTATTTGAGGTAATCTGTTTATAAATATTATGCTTGAAACCGCTTCTCCAGTATACAAAAGCGTAACATTTATATGTTGAGTTACCATTTTCCAATCTATGGTAATTCTGTTCGACCAATACAATCTACCGGAAGATATCTATAAAATAATCTTCGCTACTGAACAGCAGGAAATTGTTGGTAAAATGCTGATTAAGTACATGTGGGATAATGGCGGTGAAATTGGTAAAACTGAAATGAGCATATTTGCTACCCAGTTGCATGATGGTCATGCCATAGTTAAGGAGAAAGGAAAATCTCCAATAGATAGAGATGAAAACATTTCTTATAATAAACGGCAATTTTATGACCGGATCTTAACCCCTATGCGCGGTATGGGTTTAATTGATTATGATTTGTACAAAAAAACCTATCGAGTATCTGATAAATTTAACAAGTTGATGATCAGAATTGGTTTGATGTGGTTACGTGAAATTGAGAAGAGGAAAAAGTAAAATATTTCTAAGTCAATTTATACTAAAATATGATTTTTCCACCAGTGTATTTTCACTGGTGGCGTAGTCATCTCTTTGATTGGAAAAATCATGGTCGAAAAACCGCCCCGAGCGAAGCGAGCATGCCACTGGTGTTGAGCCCGCAGGCGATCACCAGTGGTGGGCGGTTTTTTTGACATGTTAAATAATCTAACTTTTTTTAGTAATTTTTCATCAAACCGGAGAAACACGTCTGGCAGCGCATTGCGATTATATTTCCACCTTAATAACTTCATCCCAATCAGGTTTAAAAATAAAGCATCCTGCCAAAGGCTGGGTAAACGCCAGGAATGAAGATAATTATTTTCTATTCTCCGCGCAGAGTACGGTAGGTCTGGAGCTTTTTTCTGCGTAAGACCTACTGGTGAATGCGCTTAAAATCCGAAGGATTTTCAAACTCTAGAAGTAATTTCTTTCTTACAGGCTAAAGCTTTAGA
>Ga0209542_10008482_pt1 | contig 19175 bp, 18 predicted proteins | sample RifCSPhighO2_01_FD_184028 | JGI IMG/M metagenome (GOLD analysis project Ga0209542, IMG submission 184028) | Soil microbial communities from Rifle, Colorado - Rifle CSP2_plank highO2_0.1 (SPAdes) (version 2) | ecosystem: Environmental > Terrestrial > Deep subsurface > Rock core/Sediment ...
CAGAAACGGGGATGGATCTGTTGTGAAGCATGAGGAAAAAACGCCCGAACGGGTAATGAAAGAAGAAACGGCAAAAACAGTAACGCGATTACTTGTTGAAGTCGTTGATAAAAAACTGGCGAACGGCAAAGGAAAAATCCCCGGTTATTCGGTTGCGGCAAAAACAGGTACGGCGCAGATTGCGCAAGAAGACAGGCGGGGGTATTCGGACGAATTTCTCCATACATTCTTCGGATACGGCCCTGCATACGATTCAAAATTTTTCATCTATTTATATCTTGAGAAACCGCATGGCATACGCTTTGCATCTGAATCGCTCACAGAACCCTTTCGGTCTATGATCCGCTTTTTATTCTCTTATTATGAAATCCCGCCGGATCGGCCGCAGGAACTTGCACGCCCATGAATGCGCATAAAAAAATTATCCTTGCATGCTTGCGCCTTGAGGCGCGGCTTCTGCTCCGAATGCATAACCCGAAGATCATCGGCATCACGGGAAGCGTAGGCAAAACATCGACCAAAGAAGCAATCGCGACGCTTTTTGGAGAGCATTTCGATGTCTGGAAAAGCCCTAAAAGTTACAACAGCGCAATCGGCGTGCCGCTCGCGATTTTGGGGCTTGAAAACGCATGGAACAACCCTCTCAAATGGGCGCTTAATGTACTGCGGGGGGCATGGCGTATCGTTTCGCCCCGTCCTTATCCCGAGATTCTTGTTCTTGAAATGGGCGTTGACCGGCCGGGCGATATTGATGATCTGTTGGGGATTGTAAAACCTAGTATCGTTGCCGTAACTGCAATCGGCCAAATCCCCGTACATGTAGAGTTTTTTGAAAGCCCCGATGCGCTTGCGGCAGAAAAGGCAAAACTCGTGCAGGCGCTCCAAGAGAACGACTACGCGATACTTAATGCCGATGATGACAGTGTGCGCGCGATGTCAAAGAATACAAAAGCGAAAATTCTTACATATGGATTCGGAGAATCCTCAACAGTGCGCGCGTCGAATTATAAATTGCTCGTATCTCGTGGAAAGCCAACTGGGCTTACGTTTAAGCTTCGCTATGATAATAAAACAGTGCCAATCTCGGTTGATGGCGCTTTTGGCCGTCAACACGTATATGCGCTTCTTGCGGCCGCCGCAGTCGGGATCGCATACGGCCTTAATCTGATCGAGATAAGCGAAGGGTTGGGAAAATACAAAGTAGGCCCCGGGCGGCTTCGTTTGATAGAAGGCATCAATAAATCATATATTCTCGACGATACCTATAATGCGGCGCCTCTCGCGGTTGAAGCGGCGCTCGAAGTATTGGGCGAGATGCCAGGCACGCGAAAAATTGCCGTGTTGGGAGATATGCTCGAGCTCGGCAAATACAGTGCCGAAGAGCATCGCAAAGTCGGGGAACTCGCAAAAAGCAAAGCTGACCTTATTGTTGCTGTCGGTATTCGCGCGAAAAGAATGGAAGGCGCAGAGCAGTGGTTTTCGTCATCAGAGGAAGCGGGGCAGTATCTGATACATGAAGCGCGCGAAGGAGATATTATTTTAGTGAAAGGTTCCCAAAGAATGCGTATGGAAAAAATCGTCGTGATGCTGATGCGCGAGCCCGAACGAGCAAGCGAGCTTTTGGTTCGCCAGGAGCCATACTGGAAAAAATAGTGTTTTTTTGATATATTTCGGCCACGGCCCTATCGTCTAACGGTTAGGACAGTTGGTTCTCATCCAACAAATCGGGGTTCGATTCCCCGTGGGGCTGCAAAAGTTTAAAAAAATCGAGGATACTCGATACAGCAACAAAATTGGGAAACGCTAGGTTCCCAGCCAGTATGTTGTTATCATCTAATTTGGTTTAGGACGTCGCCCTCTCACGGCGAAAAATCCAGATGAGTGTGAATTTCGGCGGGCAGGTCATCCTAGAAACTGGGGTCCGAATTCCTATAGGAATTCGGACCGCCATGTCTTGACGGCATGGCGCGGGATTTGCGATAAGGCAAATCGAATCCCCATGGGGGCGTAGCAAATATTGGCGGGTAAATCCAACAAATCGGGGACTTGAATCTTTGATTTAAGTCCGGAGTGCCTGACGGCACTCCGCGGGGTTTGCGAAAAGAAAACCGATTCCCCGTGGGGCTGCAAAAATTTCCTCCCATTCACTCCTCCATTTTTGCCCGTGAGCCGTCCGCGTAACTCCGCCGCCCCGCGTGAAAAGCGCGGAGCCGAGCCAGAAAAACGCACTGTTCAATTCTCTTTCTTTTTGCGCGCAGCCGACTTTTTTCCAAAAGAACGTGCGTTTTTCTGCGAGGTAGTGCCGCTCTGTGGCATCTGCGTAAGTTAGCGCAAATGCTATGATGACTCTGCCAATAACCAAAAAACCTTATTTTATAAAGCTTTTTTAGGGCTTGATATTTTATTTACAATGAGTATAATGGAGCATAGAAAAAAGAAAAAGTACAAAAAGTACAGAAAAAAACAGAAAAAAAGAAAAGAGGAAAAAGGCGAGCCGGGGTTCCTGTAGGGATCCCGGCTCAATTAATTTTAAGTGTGGTTTCCATGTCGTCCCATGAGACCTGCAAGAAACATCATTGATTTCTTGTTTATTGTTTGATATACATAAAGGTGGAGGTTCTTATGGTCATAGATCGCGAGACGTTTACGGAAATGGCTGTCCACCTAAAACTCGCATCCGATTCAATACTGAAAACCGCTCGTCATCTTGCAGTGATTTCAGAGGAAGCTGATCGGCCTGACCTTGAAGAACATTGGCTGGAGGCACTCGATGGCCTCACGAGTATCAATGCGGAAATGACCGTTATGGAAAAGTTACTCCGTGCTGTCATGGAGGCAAATCAAGCAGAAAACGGCCCGCAAGAAAACCAAGCGCAATAACCGCCGAACTCGGCGGTTTTTTCTTGAACCCATCTCAAAAATCGCTTTCGAGGCAAAAGGGTTCTGGTTTCGAGCGAAGCGAAGCCAAAAGTGTGGAGGAATATCAAGATATTTTGAGAAATTTTTGACAAGCTGCAGCCGAAATCCGGAAACTTTTGAACCGGAATGGAATTTTGAGATAGGCTCTAAATACGCTAGACTTGCCGAAGAAGAGTTCGTTACATGGCAGGAGGATCGATGACCCCAAAAGAAGTGCTCCGTAATTTTGCGGAGGCTGGAGCTATCATTACCAACGGCCACTTTGTTTACACTTCAGGGAAACATGGTTCCGTATATATAAATAAGGACATGTTATTTGTCGATACAAGACGTATCTCCCGTTTGTGTGAAGCAATGGCAGCTAATTTCTCTCATGAGGATATTGATGTGGTGGTTGGTCCGGAGAAGGGCGGGATCATTCTTTCACAGTGGTTCGCATATCACTATGCAAGATATTCTGCCGGCGTGCTGGCAGTATATGCAGAGAAAGCGGGCAATGGATTTATCTTCCGGCGCGGGTATGGAAAGCTTATAACCGGGAAAAGAGTGTTTGTTATCGAAGATATTATTACAACAGGCGAGTCTGTTAAGAGCGTTATTGAAGCAGTCCACAGCGCGGGAGGTATTGTTGTCGGCGTTGGCGCTCTTTGCGATAGAGGCGGCATAACACACGAGACGATCGGAACCCCATCTCTTTTTTCGTTGATTCAGCTCCAGCTCGACTCGTGGGACAAGGCATCATGCCCTCTTTGCGCGCGCGGCGTTCCGATCAACACCGAAGTTGGAAAAGGCAGAGAATATCTTGTCAAAAAGCAGTAAGCCCCATCGCGGGGCTTTTTTGTTCGTTGTTGGCTTTTTCTTTTTATCGTGGTTCACTGGTATATGTGAATAAAAAATTCTTTGATCGAGATGCGCGTATTGTCGCACGCGATCTTTTGGGGTATGAGATCAGGCGCCGCATCGGCCCGCGCGTAGTACGCGCGGTTATCACGGAGACAGAGGCGTATGTAGGGCCGCACGACAAAGCATCTCATGCGCATCGCGGCCTTACGAAGCGGACAGCACCTATGTTCGGCAATCCCGGCACAATTTACGTCTATCTTGTATATGGAATGCATCATTGCCTGAATCTTGTGACGCGCGAGAAAGGATATCCTGCGGCAGTTCTCATCCGCGCGGTTCGTCTTTTGCCATCAGGCACACTCATAAACGGGCCAGGGAGAGCCGCGCGAGCACTTTCTATCACGACATTTTTCAACAATAAAAATATATTAACCGATAAGCGCTTGATATTGGGACCGCGATATCTCACGCCAAAGCGAATACACACAACACCCCGTATCGGCGTACCCTATGCCGGCGAGTGGGCTCATAAACCTCTGCGATTTCTGATAGAATAGGGATGATGCACATTTGGCACGCTCTATCGGAAGAAGAGACAACACATATTCTTCGCGCAAACGTGCGCGAAGGGCTCTCTGAAAAAGAGGTTCTCCTGCGAAGGCGCTCTCACGGCATAAATGCCATAGAACGAGCGCGCCATTGGATTTTTATACGTCTTCTTATAAACCAATTATCAAGCCCGCTTGTTCTGCTGTTATGCGCCGCGGGCGCCATATTGCTGCTTTTGGGCGACAAAACCGACGCATTGATTGTCGCATTAGTGCTTTCTATCAACACGATAATCGGCATCATCCAAGAAGGGCGCGCCTCGCGCGCGTTTGAAGAGCTCGCACACACCGTACAAAAAAGGAGCCGCGTTCTTCGCGACGGGTCGCTCAAAGAAATTGACTCCGTTGAATTGGTCCCCGGAGATATTATCGAAATCGAAGCGGGGATGAGCATTGACGCGGATACGCGCATTCTTGAAGCGCGGCATTTAAAAATCAATGAGGCGTCGCTTACGGGGGAATGGATTGCGCAGGAGAAGGGCGAGGGGGAGCTCCCCGCACATACGCCGCTTGCCGACCGCGCAAATATGCTCTACGCAGGCACTCTCGTGGAAGAGGGAAGCGTGCGGGCGGTTGTCACGGCGACCGGCCGCGCAACCGAGCTTGGGCACATTGCATCGCTTGTCGAGGATACGCTTGAGACCCCGACACCGTTTCAAAAGACGCTTGCAAGGCTTTCACATACGATCGGGGTGGGAGTCATTCTCGTCGCCAGTGCTCTTTTTATCATCGGCGTGTTAAGAGGCGAAACGCCGCAGGAAATGTTTCTCGTAGCTGTAGCGCTCGCGGTGTCCGCGGTACCCGAAGGTCTTCCGATCGCAACAACCGTAATTCTTGCGCTGGGCATGGAGCGCATTTTAAAAAAAGGCGGGCTTTTAAGGCGGCTCAAGAGCGCTGAAACGCTAGGGTCAACAACCGTGATTCTAACGGACAAAACAGGAACATTGACGGAAGGAATACCCGAGGTGTCCCACCTGATCCCGATTGTCGATACGGAACACGCCCGCAACCAGCTTCTCCTGGGCGCGATTCTTGCTTCAAATGCGTTTGTTGAAAATCTGGAAGCGGAGCTTTCCGAATGGCGCGCGCGCGGCGAGCCGATTGGGAGGGCGCTCGTAAGCGCAGGGATCACGGCGGGCATTACCAAAGAACAGTTTGAGGCAAAACATGCGCGGGTTGATTATTTTCCCTTTGACCCTCATCTTCGCATCGGCGGCGAGGTCTACAAGGAACGCGATCATTATTTGATTTTTGCTTCCGGAGCGCCCGAAGCGATTATTGCGCGCTCGAATCTTGGCAGTGAAAAGAAAAAATCGCTTTTAAAAAAATATGAAACATATGCGCGCGAAGGGATACGGCTTATCGCGTGCGGGAAGACAACATGGAAAGGGGAGCTTGCTGACCGCGATAAAATCTTTTTGGGATTTGAGTTTCTCGGATTGGTCGGATTTCATGACCCGCTTCGCGCAAGCGCTCGCGATGCGATTCATACCGCTATACGTGCCGGTATCCGCCCGGTTATCGTGACAGGCGACCATCATCTGACCGCGCAGAAAATAGCGCGCGAGCTTGATTTCGACGGCGAATCAAGGCGGATTTTTGACGGAAGCGACGCAGAAAAAAATTCTTTTGATGTCCGAGAAGCAGATATCATTGCGCGTGTACTCCCGCATCAAAAATCTATCATTGTAGAAGCATGGCAAAAAAAGGGCGAAGTGGTTGCGATGACCGGAGACGGCGTTAATGACGCGCCGGCTCTCAAGCGCGCCGACATCGGTATCGCGCTTGGTTCTGGAACTGACACCGCAAAAGAAGCGGCGGATCTGGTGCTTCTCGACAATAGTTTTGAAACGATTATTGCCGCAGTTGAAGAGGGGAGAACAATTATCGACAATATGCGAAAAGTTGTTACATTCCTTCTTGCGACGGGCTTTACCGAAGTTATTCTCATTGCTAGCTCGCTCGTGCTTGGCCTTCCGCTTCCTATACTGCCTGCTCAAATTCTTTGGATGAATCTGGTCGGCGAAGGGTTTTTTAATTTTGCTTTTGCATTTGAAAAGAAAGAGCGCGATGTTATCCTCGAAAAACCGACCCGCCTGAAACATTTCTTCACCCGCGAGATGAAAGCGCTCATCTTTATCGGCGGGCTTATCAATGATTTCTTGCTCCTCGGCCTTTATATGATACTTTTACAACGCGGCGTTGATATCGGCGTTGCGCGTACAATCGTATTCTCGGGACTCGCAATAAATGCGTTTTTCTTCGTGTTCTCGCTTCGGAGTTTCAGGCGGCCGCTCTGGCGCATTCATCCATTTTCAAATCCTTATTTGCTATTTGCGTTTGCGGCAAGTATGTTGCTGCTTATCCCGCCGCTTGTTTTCAAGCCGCTTCAATCCCTTCTGCATCTCGTCCCAATCACGTTCGGCCAATTTCAAATCGTCATTCTGATAGGCGTCCTTGACCTCGTATGCATAGAGGCAATCAAATATCATTTTATTTCGAGGCACCGAGTGCTAGAGTAGTCCTATGACCATAATCGCCATACTCGGCATATTTATAGCGGGGCTTGTGATTGGAGCCGTCTTTTTGTATTTTATGAGCCGCCGCTCGGAAGGCATCGCATTGCTTCAAAACCAAATTCAAAGCCTCGCGCATACGCTTGACGCCCGCCTCGGCGAATCGGCGCGGCTTGTACAATCAAATTCCATGGAATCAAACCGGATCATCCGCGAAGTTGCCGAGCGTCTCGGGCGGCTCGACGAAGCAGGGAGACGTTTCGAATCATTCGCCGACCAGCTCAACCGTCTGCAGGATATTCTCAAAAATCCCAAACAGCGCGGCGTTTTTGGCGAATATTTTCTTGAAACACTCCTCTCGAAAGCATTTCAACCAAATCAGTATCAGATGCAGTACAAATTTAAGAACGGCGATATTGTCGACGCAGTATTGTTCTTCGGAGATAAAATTATCCCAATCGATTCGAAGTTTTCTCTTGAAAACTATAACCGCATCGTGGAAGAGGCAGACCCACAAGAACGAGAGCGTCTTGAGAAACTCTTTAAACAAGACCTCAAAAATCGCATCGATGAAACCGCAAAATACATCAAACCGGAAGAGGGAACGATGGAATTTGCGTTTATGTTTATCCCCGCGGAAGGCATCTACTACGACCTGCTTGTGAACAAAATAGGCGCAATCAAAGTAAATACCCGCGACCTTCTCGACTATGCGATCCACGAAAAACGCGTCCATATTGTTTCCCCAACAACATTTTATGTAACGCTCCAGTCGATGATGGTAGGCATGCGGGCGTATACCATACAGGAATCAACAAAACAGATTATTAAAAACATAGGACTTCTTGGGAATCATCTCCGCGCATACGATGATTACTTTAAAAAAGTAGGCGGGCACCTCAATACAACCGTGAACGCGTATAATCAGGCAAGCCGTGAGTTCGGCAAAATTGATAAAGACGTTCTCAAAATAAGCGGCGAGGAAATCGGATCGCAGGTCATGCTGCTTGACAAGACAGCCGACTCCGACTAAACTGGCTTCTATGTTCGCAGTTATTGAAACTGGCGGGAAACAATATCTCGTTTCCAAAAACCAAAAACTTCGCGTTGAAAAACTCGCTTCAGAGGAAGGCGGGAAAATTGTATTTGATAAGATACTCCTTCTGGCGGATGAGAAAACCATAGAGGTTGGTAAACCGTATCTCTCAAAAGCAAGAGTAGAAGCGGTTGTCGTAGGGGAGGGGCGCAGTCCCAAAATCCGGATCATGCGTTACCACTCAAAGACGCGGCATCGCCGCAGAAAAGGACATCGCCAGCCGTTCACAGAAATCGAGATAACCTCAATCGCAAAATAAATCCCGTTAGAAATTCCAGCGGGGTATTTAGACACCAGCGTGAATTATCCTAGGCAGTAATCCACGCCGCAGAATGGTGGGGTATTATTTCTAACGGGATAAAAAAACTCCGTGCCACGGAGTTTTTTGTTTAATGAAGCGGGTGGTATGGTCCATTGAGAACCCCAAGAATTGTTAATATACCATCATCATCAATATGATACAGGATATAGTAGTTATCTATCGCGAGATAAAAACAACGGTCAATTCCCTTGAGAGGCGCTGACCCAGGCGGGCGTGGCTCATCTGCAAGGCCATTGATCTCTTCACCAATCGGCTCAAGTAAACTTTGCGGAATCTGCTCCATCTCACGATAAGCACTATACGTTATATTGAGTTTTGTGCTCATCGCTGCACCTCCACCCTGTCCTCTTTTGTTTTACTCCGTATCAGCTGTCTTGTCGAGAAACCGCCACCCATTTGGACGTCCGACGTCCAAATGGGGGGTTTTTACTTTACTCTACTTTCTATTATTGAACGCGTTTTTGAGCGTCTGCGGATCGGTGTATTCGATTTCCGCGCCCGTTGAGATCCCGCGCCCGAGCCGGGTTATCGCTACCTTTTTTTGCTCTGTAAAAGGAGCCAAAATACGCTCGATATAGAGCGACGTGGAATCGCCCTCGGGCGTTGCAGAGGTCGCAAGCACTATTTCGAGAGGAGCGTGTTTTTCGCTTCGGCGAGCTACACGGTCATAGAGCCCCTTGATTCTATCCGTAACTCTGCTTTTTTCATTGAGAACAGAGATTGTCCCGCTAAGCACATGATACCCGCCGTTCCATACGCCGCTTTTTGAAATATTCTCGAGATCCTGGTCTTTTTCAAGAACAAGAATTGACGAAAGCTCCTCGTTTCTGCATGTACCGCAAAGTGTGGAGCCGTTTTTCCGCTCAACGCCGCGATAGCACTCCTCACATCTACCGACGACCGTTTCAAGATCCGAAAGCGCATCGCGAAAACCCCGAATCGCCTTTTTATCTTCATCAAGAAGTGTATAGGCAAAGCGGGAAGCCTGACGGGGGCCGATCCCCGGAAGCCGCATAAAATATTCAATGAGGCGTTGTATCGGGTCAGGATGCATAGTATGTATTAAAACCTATCCAAATGTTTCATCAAGATTGGAAAAGCTTACTTTTTCAGGGCTGAAATAGAGCTCCACTTTTCCCGTGGGGCCGTTGCGATGCTTCTCGACAAGAATTTCTGCAACATTGGGGCGCGCCGAATCTCTTTTTACTTTATCTTCCCGATAAATGAACATGACGACATCTGCGTCCTGCTCGATTGATCCTGATTCGCGAAGATCGGAAAGGCGGGGGATCGGGGGGTGCCGCTGTTCGACCGCACGCGAGAGCTGTGAAAGAGCGAGCACGGGAACATTGAGCTCGCGCGCAAGCTGTTTGAGCGACCGCGAAATCTCGGTTATCTGCTGAACCATGCTGTCGGAGATTTGGCGCGGCTGCATGAGCTGGAGATAATCAATCACCACAAGCCCCAAATCGGTTTCCGCTTGCAGCCGGCGCGCCATCGCGCGCATTTGCAATACATTACTTGTAGCGGCATCATCGATGTATATGGGAGCCTCCGCGAGACGCGAAAGAGCGTCGTTGATCCGCTGGAAATCATTTGACGCTTCCGAAAGCCGCCCCGTCCGGAGTTTCCACAAATCCACATGCGCTTCCGCCGCAATAAACCGATCAACAAGCTGTTGAGTAGACATCTCAAGCGAAAAAATGGCAACTGGAGTTTTAAAATTTACTGCGGCATTCCGCGCGATATCGAGCGCGAGGCTTGTTTTCCCGAGCGAGGGGCGTGCGGCGAGCACTATAAGATCGGATTTTTGGAGCCCTGAAAGAAGATTATCGAGCTTCTCAAACCCGGTTGATATGCCGCGGACATTTCCGGTTCCTTTATGCAGCGAATCAATGCGCTCCCATGCTTCAGAAAGCGCATCGCGAACCGGAGCAAAGCGCTGGCGGAGCGAGTGCTGTGAAATACTGAAAATTTTTCGTTCCGCTTCGTCAAGAAGTATCTCGACGTCTTCGCCTTCACGATACCCAAGCTCCCCAATGTAATATGCCGAAGAGATGAGATCGCGAAGTACGCGCTTTTTCTTCACAATATCGGCGTAGTGCGCGATACTTGCGGGGCTCACAACGGAATTTACGAGTGTCGTAAGGTAGCTGGTATTGCCAATGCGCTCAAGGACATTTCGTTCGGATAAATGCCCCTGGATCGAGAGAATATCAACAGGCGCGTTTTTTTCAAAAAGATCCACCATTGTCCGAAAAATGACCCCATGTTCCGATACATAAAAATCGTCGGGCGTCAGAATATCCAAAACGCGTATCATGGAATTGCGGTCGAGCATAATTGCTCCCAAAACGGCCATTTCTGCCTCACGGCTATGCGGAGGAATTTTGAGCGGGTCAGACATATCACCATGCTACCCGATTGCACGAATCAAGGGCAACAGCTTTTATGTGTGATGCCGGCTTATATCTTGTGTATGGCGTTGCCAATGGCCGTATCCTCAATCCGATAGCCCATTTCTTCTACTTTTCTGCGAATATGGTCTGCCTCCTGCCATTTCTTTTCGCGGCGGAGCGCTTCGCGCTCTTTTGCAAGGGCCGCAACAAGCGGGGGGATGATTATTTTTATGCGGGACGACTGTACTACGTCAAGACCAAATATACGATCAGCCCACATAACAAAATTCCGTGAGGCCTTTTTGTGGAGTCCCTTCCACAAAATAGCAAGCGCTTTCGGGGTATTAAGCTCGTCATTCATGGCTTTCAGAATTTCTTCTTTGAGCGCCTTGTCCGCCTTTTGCGATTTAGTGGGAAGACGTGTATAGACGGCTATGAGCGTTCCCCGGGTATTGCGAGCACCCTCGAGAGCTTCCCAACTGAATGAAAGTGGTTTTCGATAATGCGTCCCAAGCACAAGATATCGGAAATCCAACGGGTCAAAACCGCGCGCCTTAAGAGTTTGGAGTGTGATATTGGTCTCGGGCAGTGACTTTGCCATTTTCGCCCCCCGCACGCTAAGAAACGCCACATGCACCCAAAAACGCACGAAAGGCTTTCCGGTAGCCGCCTCGGATTGGGCTATTTCGTTCGGGTGATGAATCTGCATGTGATCCCACCCGCCGCAATGGATATCAATCGTCTCGCCGAGATATTTCATGCTCATGGCCGAGCACTCGATATGCCACCCGGGGAAACCGACACCCCATGGGGAACGCCATTCCATCTGGCGCTTAGGGCTATTGGGATCGGAAAATTTCCAAAGCGCAAAATCAGTCGGGTTTCGCTTTTCGCGCATCGGAGCGCGCACACCAGCTTTTGCCCCAAGCGGCGCCTTGCGACCCGCAAGCTCGCCGTATTTTTGTATGCGCGATGTATCAAAATACACGCCGTCGGCAGTCGTGTAGGTGAACCCCTTTCGCTCAAGTGTTTGAATAAGCCGTATCTGCTCGCGTATATGATCGGTCGCGCGGACAAATGTGCCCGCCGGAAGTATGCGCAATTCTTTTAAATCGCTCTTAAACTCATGCTCATAGAATCGGGCGATGTCCCATGCACTTTTTTTAGTAAGCCGCGCCTCGCGCGCGAGCTTATCTTCACCGACGTCCGCGTCAGAGACAAGATGCCCGACATCCGTGATATTCATGACGTGCCAAACGCGAAAGCCGTTTATAATCAAAGTACGCTTCAACATATCCTCCGCGATAAACGTTCGATAATTTCCGATATGCTGGGATCGATAGACAGTCGGGCCGCAAGTGTAGAGCGTTACCGTTTTTTTCTTCTGCGGCGAAAAACGCTCTTTTTTTCTCGAGAGAGTGTTGAAAAGAATTATACCCATCTCTTCTTTTTGAAATAGCGATAGATAGAAAATGAAATGAAAATCATTATTCCGGAAATGATAACAAATGCGTTCGGATAGCGGCGAAGCGGGATCCAATCAAGATCCATCGAGTAAATAAACGCAATGAGGCTCGCGGGCATAACCATCACGGTCAGTACGGCAAGCGTCTTCATGATTTCATTCGTGTTTGCCGACAAGAGCGAGATATTTGTCTCGTAGAGAGTATCGAGCATTTCTCGCAAATTTTCGAGAGCATTCCAGACCTGCGTGTATTCTCCCTTAATATCGTTGAAATACGGATTCATCTCGCTACCAAAAAATTGCTTCCCGTGTTCCAAGAGAGACTCGAGCACAGCCTGATGCGGCTTGAGCGCTTTCTGAAAATTAATAAGATCGCGCCGCGCATACGCAATTTCTTTCAAAACTTCATACTCGTGCCCGCTGAAAACCTTTTCCTCGATTTCTTTTGCTTTTACCTCGAGATTATCAAGCTCTTGGCGCGATACGGCATAGAGGCGGCTGATAATATGATAGAGGAGATGTCCGCTTGAAAAACCGAATGTGCGCTCTCGAAGCGCCTCGTGCCCCGCGAGTAATTCCTGAAAATCATCAAGCTGGGGGATTTCCTCATAATGAATTGTGATGAGGTTATAGGGGAAAATAATGAAATCAATCTCGCGGCGGAGGATAGATTTTGCCTTTGGGTCAAAAACGGGGAAGTGGAGAACCAGAAAGAGATGCTCATCGTATTCCTCCAGTTTTGGGCGATAGGTCGCAGCTAAAACCTCATGCGCCGCAAGCGGGTGGATCATGTATTTCTGGGAAAGCGCTGACATTTGGTCGCTTGTCGGGTTTTCAAGGTCAACCCAAGTAACATGACGAGAAGAAACCTTGTCCATATGCATATGATATCAAATGAGACCGCTTGCCGCCATAGATTTTTTCTGCAATACTAGAGTATAGAATGAATCGGCTAAGGCCTTTTTTTATTGTTCTCATTGCGCTTGTTGCGATAGGCGCTTCTTTTAGTTTTGGTACATGGTTTGGGTATTCATCCCGTCCCGATATTGAGCGGATACTCGGCGTACTCCATAAAGAAGCCCCCGGGACAGTAAACGTAAAAGAAGTTGATTTTGAACCATTTTGGCGCGCCTGGCAGGTCATGGAAGAGAAATATGTAGGGGATACCACAATAGACCGCCAAGCGCTCGTGTGGGGCGCTATTGAAGGTATGGTAAAGAGCTATGGGGACCCATACTCGGTCTTTTTCCCGCCAAAGGAAAAGGAAGCGTTTGATACGGAGATAAAAGGAGAGTTTTCGGGGATTGGCGCTGAAATAGGAATCCGTAAATCTACGCTCACGGTTATCGCACCGCTCAAAGGATCTCCCGCAGAAAAAGCGGGCCTCAAAGCCGGGGATAAAATTTTAAAGATTAACGATGATTTTACTGACGACCTTACGCTTGAAGAAGCGGTCAGTAAAATCCGCGGTGAACGCGGATCGAAGGTTTCGCTTATTATCCACAGAAACAGCGAAGACAAACCGCGCACAGTCGACATCATACGGGACGTGATCAAAGTGCCTGCACTTACGGCTGACGTGCACAAAGAGAGTGGAGTCTTTGTCATCAGACTCTCAAGTTTTTCAGAAAAATCTCCCGGCGAATTTTCGCGCGCAGTGCAGAAATTCTTGAACTCTGGCTCGGATAAGCTTATTCTCGATCTTCGCAATAATCCGGGCGGATTTTTCAGCGCCGCCGTTGATATCGCGAGTTGGTTTATCCCCGAAGGCGAAGTTGTCGCACAGGAAGCATACCGCGACCGCGAGTCGGATCTCTATCGAAGCCGCGGGTATGGGGCGCTTGAGCACGTAAAAACTGCAGTCCTTGTCGACAGAGGGTCCGCCTCCGCGGCAGAAATTCTTGCAGGAGCCCTCCAAGAATATGGAAAAGGGAAATTGATTGGAGAAAAAACATTCGGAAAAGGATCGGTTCAGGAAATCGAGGATATCACGCCAAACACATCGCTCAAAGTAACAATCGCAAAGTGGCTCACGCCAAACGGAAAATCTATTTCAAAAGAAGGCCTCACGCCGGATATCGAGATAAAAATACCCGACGACAGCGAGCCGGGCAAAGATCCGCAGTTTGATCGCGCGGTTGAATACCTTACAAGGGGCACGTAGAACATGAAAGTACTCCTTCTCAAAGATGTTACAAAAGTAGGCCAGCGAGGAGAGGTCGTTGAGGTAAAAGACGGCTTTGGAAGGAACTATCTTATCCGCCAAGGTCTTGCGCGTCTCGCGGATATGGGATCAATCCGTGCGGCAGAAGCAAAAAAAGCCGCTCAACTTGAGAGAGAAACAGCCAAAAAAGGAGCCCGAAAGCAATATAAAGAGAAGCTTTCCGGCTATACCGCTATACTCGTGCGAAAGGCAAACGAAAAGGGGCATCTTTTTGCGGGTGTCGCCGCCACAGATATCATAGCTATACTCCACAAGGATGGATATGATTTCGTGCGTGAGAACGATCTCGGCGGTTTTCCACTTAAAACAACTGGAGAACATGAGGTATCCTTGAAAATAGTGGATGGAGAAGAAATCCCTATTCATATACATATTAAACCACTATGAGCAAAGTTATTTTTATAACAGGCGGCGTAATGTCGGGCATCGGCAAAGGTGTAGCGACTTCATCGCTTGGAAAAATTCTCCAGTCATACGGCTTTCGCGTAACGGCGATGAAAATCGACCCCTATATCAATGTGGATGCCGGTACAATGAACCCGACCGAACACGGCGAAGTGTTCGTAACAAGCGACGGGCTTGAGTGCGACCAAGATATCGGAAATTATGAGCGATTTTTGGACCGCGATCTTTTTCGCGTCAACTATATGACAACCGGCATGGTATACCAGTCGGTTATTCAAAAAGAGCGCAATCTCGAGTATAACGGCAAGTGCGTCGAAGTCGTCCCGCATATCCCGGAAGAAGTGATTGCGCGGATTGAGCGCGCAACTAAAAAAGACCACGCAGAAATCATGCTGGTCGAGATCGGCGGAACGGTAGGGGAATATCAAAACCTTCTATTTCTTGAAGCCGCTCGTATGATGAAACTCCGCGCGCCAAAAGATATTTTATTCGTCATGGTGAGTTATCTGCCTATCCCCGATATGATCGGCGAGATGAAAACAAAACCCACGCAATATGCCGTCAGGTCGCTCAACTCCGCGGGGATCCAGCCCGATATTATTCTCGCGCGCTCTTCTCGTCCGCTCGATCTTCCACGTAAACAAAAACTTTCTATAGCGGCAAACCTCCGCGAAGAGGATATTATTTCGGCTCCTGATATCACCTCTATTTATGAAGTGCCTATAAATTTTGAGAAAGATAACCTCGGAAAAATTGTGCTAAAAAAACTCGGACTCAAAAAGAAAAAGACCGACCTTAAAGACTGGAAACGAATGGTTGCGATCATCCGCAAACCGAATAAACCAGTCGTTAACATCGGCATTGTCGGCAAATATTTTGCCACAGGATCATTCTCGCTTTCCGATTCATACATATCGGTTATAGAGGCGCTCAAGCACGCCTCGTGGTTCCACCGCCACGAGCCGCGGCTTCACTGGCTCGATGCGGAGCTGTATGAAAAGGACCCGCGAGCACTCAAGGAGCTCAAAAACTTCGATGGTATTGTTGTCCCTGGCGGATTCGGTTCTCGGGGAGTCGAGGGGAAAATCAAAGTAATCGAGTATTGCCGGAAAGAAAAAATCCCGTACTTCGGCCTCTGTTACGGCTTACAGCTTATGGTGGTTGAATTCGCGCGTAACGTCGTGAAGCTCAAAAATGCCCACACGGAGGAGATCGACAAAAAAACTCCCTATCCCGTAATCCATATTCTTCCCGAACAGGAAGCGCTTGTGTCCGAAAAACACTATGGCGGCTCGATGCGGCTCGGGCTCTATGATTGCAAGATACTGCCGGGGACAACAGCCGAACGCGCGTATAAAACTCCGCGCATCAAAGAGCGCCACCGCCACCGCTATGAAGTAAACTCAAAACTCCTGCCGCGTCTCGAGAAAAAAGGGCTTATAGTATCCGGCTTGAACCCGCAACGCAAGCTTGTCGAAATAGCGGAGATCAAAGATCATCCGTTTTTCCTCGGCGTTCAATTCCATCCCGAATTTCTTTCGCGGCCACTCTCTCCGCATCCGTTATTCAAGGAATTTATACGGGCCACGGTAAAGAATAAGAAAAAATGAAATTTTTACTATTGCTATTAATACCACTAGGTGTCAATGCAGATTTTGAAGATGCAAACAGATCGCTTGCTAATATAGCCGTTCTAGTCTCAATATTGATATGTCTACCAATCATATTTTTACTTACAAGACTTAGAAAAAAATACACTCATAGCGTGGTATTATCAATAGTCTTTGACGTGTTGATAATACTTATTATTGCTAGTGTTATTGCGTTTGTTTTGATTGCTCCAGACCTATAAATTAAAAAACTATCTTACAAAGATAGTTTTTTGATTTATGTTTTATATTACATTTACCATTTTTCGTACTGCCTTTGTTCCGTCAAAGCGTATACGCCGCTTTGTAACAAACTCGACAGTGCCTGCGCACATGGCATAGATTGTGTCATCCTTGCCTACCTTGACGTTTTTACCAGCGAGAAATTTGCTTCCGCGCTGGCGGATAATGATTGACCCTGCTTTTGCTTTTTCTCCGGCGAACAACTTGACTCCGAGATACTTTGGCTGTGAATCGCGCAGGTTTGATGTTGATCCACCGGCTTTTGTATGTGCCATAATTACCTAAATTTTAGAGCGTAGCGAATAAAATTTAGCTGTAATTATGAGCATCCCGCCGGAATGGCGGGATCGCCCACAATTGCTACAATCCATATATGCTAACGCATCTTAAAGAAAAAATCAAGTCCAGGGAACGCGAAATTTTTATTGTGGCTGTTACGGTACTCGGCGCCATTTCGATAGCCGGCATCTTGCGCATAAGCCACATACGGAGTCTCAAGCCAGAAATCAAGCTTGAAAAAGGCGCATTTTCGGTGCCATTCAAGGGCGGGGAAGGGGAAACGGCGCATTTTGTCGCAAGTAAAAACGGAACAGTCTACTACCCAAGCTCATGCAAAGCAGCAAACCGCATCCAAGAAGACAGCAATAAAATTTATTTCAGCTCCGGTCTCGAAGCCGAGAAAGCGGGATATGCGCAGTCATCCAGCTGTTCATATTAAAACCTATCTCAAAATCCTATTTTCTCTAAAGCAGGGTTCGGAAACATATCTCTAATTCCTGCCCGTGGCAGGCAGGCGCGCGCTTGCCCGCCTATGGCAGGAATAGGCGAATAGTTGCGATGAAACTCGTGCCGAAAATCTTGTCATTGCAGCAAAAATTGGATTTTTGAGACGGGCCTCTGGCTTACTCGACTACACCATCATCTTCGACATTCGGTTTTTTTGCAAGCGAAAGAACGCTGAATTTTTTCAAAATAATCGCTTCTTTTATTTTTTCCTGAAGTTCGGCTGGAAGCGTCGGCAGAAGTTTTTTGAGAAGTTTCTCGTCGGGGGAGAGGACGTGATCCCACACGCCAGCTACTTCAAGCGTTTCGCGTATCCGTTCCATATCGATCGACGTACGTTCCTGCATTTTTCGCGCAATAACCATCGAGTCTCCAAAAAGCCGCTCAAGCCCCTCGGCATTCAAATACGCATTGATACGCGCTGAAAGCTCTTTCAGGCGCGCTTCACGTTCTGCTATTTCTTGTTTCAAAACGGCATATTGATTTACAAGATCCTCTGCGGCAATTTTTTCCGCGTGCGGCGCTTTTTCTTTTTCATAGAGGTGCCGCCAGGCGGGGCATATCGGGCGGTACCCGCACCAGTTACAAAGCGCCGACGGAACGGGCGGAAAGTCTTCGTCCGCAACCTTTTTTTCAATCGTACGGAGATCGCTCAATATATGCGCTTCGGTCTCTTGGAGCGCGCCTGCTTCACGTTTTGTCGAGAGTTTTTCATCCGCCCGCAGAAAATAAAGCGAAAGCTTAATATTTTCCGGTACAACGTGAGGCCAGCGCTTCTGAAGCCCCAACTGATACAGCGAAAGCTGAAGATCATTGTCTACCATACCCTGCGATGGGAGGCGCGACGACGTTTTATAGTCGATAATTTCATAGGTTGTCTCATCCGGCTTGTCGATACGGTCTATTTTGCCTACCAGCACGTGATGCCTGCCGGTCGAGGTATCGTCGAGCGCCACCTCAAAACGGGATTCGAGATCAATCACATTGAAATTCCATGGCGGATTTTTGAGATAAAAACTTTTGAGCATTTTTTCTCCAGCTTGCCCGTAACGCTCTTTATGCTCTTCTTTCATTTTTGATTCTCCGAGCAGCGTACGAAAACGCGCGAGGACTTCTTCAAGCGTTGGGAAAAGAGGATCGCGGGAAAACATATACCGCAATGTCTCGTGTACCGCAGTCCCAAAAAGGGCTTCCTTTGATTTCGGAGCCTTCTGCTTTTCGATCTCTTGATAGTGGTATTTTTTTGGGCACTGCTTGAACGTATTGAGCGCCGAATAGCTGATACGCATAGGAGTATTGTATATCTTTCGCGGGAATGCTAAAACTAAACCAGACTATTTTGCTTTTTGATGAGGAAGGGGGAGACATGAAAGGCTTGGGAGCCTGGAAATATCCATACGGCTTGGCGGCTTTCGGTGTTTCGTTTGCGGTTATATTCCATCTTTGTCTGTTGTTTTCGCCGATTGATATGGCTGCTGTTGTGTCTGCGGGGAATAGTGTACCAGGAGAAGATGTAACGCAACCAAAGCTCGTACTCGTGCTGCCGGATAATGCCCCGAGTGAAGTACGCATGATATATGACACAATGATGACTGGCGGCGGTCGAATTGACTGCTTTCCGGACATTGTCAATGGCACCGTTCGCAGTAATTGTTCATGGAATAGCCCCCGTACACCAATACAGAACGACGTTATCTATATGG
>Ga0209542_10008484_pt1 | contig 19170 bp, 19 predicted proteins | sample RifCSPhighO2_01_FD_184028 | JGI IMG/M metagenome (GOLD analysis project Ga0209542, IMG submission 184028) | Soil microbial communities from Rifle, Colorado - Rifle CSP2_plank highO2_0.1 (SPAdes) (version 2) | ecosystem: Environmental > Terrestrial > Deep subsurface > Rock core/Sediment ...
ATGGAGAGCGGTGTGATTACTCACAACCGTTAGGAATGGTTTTTTTTGTAATGCTTTATCAAGAAAATTGGCCACAATTAAATCGGGGTTTTTCTTGAGAAATTCATCCCCGAATTCTTTTGTTCCTTTTTGAGTTCGGAAAATGATTATATTGGAAGACGCGACCCCGAGCTTGATAAGATTTTCAATATGTCGTTTTCCTATACTTCCTAAACCACAGATAAGGATTTTGCCTTTTGGAATTTTCATTGATTTAATTTTCGTTAGGATAATTGGCTTTTAGATAATCATAAACTTGAAACTTTTGGCTCCCAAGAAGATTTTTAACATATTCTAGATCATCCCAACTATCTATGTCGCCGGTATCAGGTGTAAGGAAAGCTAGAATTTTAGGTCCGTGAATGACGGGGTTTTTTAAGACAAACGAACTTTTGAGAATATCCACATAGCCGTTGGGCTTGTAGGTTGGCGGGAACATTTGACGGGGAAGACCATGATAATCAGGGCGCTTTTCTAGGGGAAAAAGTCCGACAAAGAAGCCATTTTCAAGTCCAAAACATTTTTGCGGAACAGTGTCTGTTTTGTGACCAGAACGAAGGCTTGTCGCTTTTGGCCGCTTCATTATAGTTTCTATAGCGTCGTCTATTTTTTTTGGGTTGCGGAGTGGAGTAATGGGTCGAAGATGAATAAGATAATCCGGAATTTCCCCTTCATTTTTTTTAAGCCAATCTAGTGTGTGAATGACGAATTCTCGGTCGGTAGCAGTATCGCCGGAAATTTCTGCTGGCCGCAAAAATGGCACTTCGGCACCAAACTTTTTTGCGATGTCGGCGATTTCTTCGCTGTCGGTTGTGACAATGATTCGGTCAATTTTTCTCGCCATTTTTGCGGCGGCGATGGAATAGGCGATTAGAGGGTAGCCGCCGAGATTATAGATATTCTTTTTTGGTATGCCTTTGGATCCGCCCCGGGCTGGAATGATAGCATAGATAATTTTTTTTACCATAGAATTATAATTGCTAATTTACCTCAAAATGATAATCTTGTAAAGTTAGTTGATACCACAAATGAAATCACAAACCCAAAAGGACATAATTGTATTTGTGCCGCATTATATCGGCAGTTTTAAATATTATGAAAAATTAGTGCCGTATCTTCAAGAGCGATATGAAGTGCTTTTTTTAATCTTATTTGTTCACGAGAAATATTTTACGGAGATGAAAGAATACGCTTTGAAAGGCGGGTATCAAACATTTATTGTTGAGCTACCGGCGAATGGGATTTTTGATTGGATTGCGCCAATTCGCTACGCGAGGAATATCAACGCATTTAGGGCGGGAGTTCGGAAACTTTTTTACGATGGTTCTCGCATTAGAAAAATAATTTCAGTGAATGATAGCGGTATTTACATAAGACATCTTTTCAATGAGGCGCATAAGATTGGCATTGAGACGGACATTCTTCAATGGGCTATGTCTTTTGAGGGCAATCGGAATCGAAGTAAAAAACAGGCGAGGGGTTTCCGTGGGTTTTTGTATGTGTTTGGCAAACCTCTTTACGCAAAATTAAAACGGCTTATTGCCCGTTTAATTTTGGGCCACGGCTTCATTATGGCAAAAGCTCTGTCCGGTCATGGCAATTCTGATAAGTTTGGCGTCATTAATCGCCAAGCGTATGACTACTTTGCGCGCAACGGTGTTCCAAAAGAGAAATTATCTATTGTGGGTTATCTTGATTATCATTTTCCGGAAAAAGTAAAAAATAATTTTGACCAAAATGAAAAGGAGCGAGAAGCCGCGTCCCAGCGTCTTTCAATTAACACAAAAAGAAAGCGAATTGTTTTCTTTTCGTCGCCCTACAACGGCAAAGATATTCATATTCTTACGGATGAGGAGCAATACGATTTTACAGAGGTACTCGTAAAAACCATCAGGGCGGTTTTTCCAGCCGAGATACACGATATTTGCTTAAAAATTCACCCTTCAGAAAACATTGAACTATATCAACCGCTTACTAAATGGGGCGTTAAGCTTTATGATAAGCATACTGATAACTACGAGCTTATTTATTTTGCTGACCTTTATATTGCCGGGGGAACTGGGGCGAATTTTATTCCGTTAGTTATGGGAAAGGACGCTATTTTTGTGAATTTTTTAAAACTCCCACTTATTGAATCCACCAAAAAGGTCTTTAACATCAAAAATTTTGTCACTGATTACCAGACATTTACAAAACTTCTTACTGATTTTAAAAATGACGCGCTTGTCAAGCAGTATTATGATGTTGACAGCGTAACGACTTCCGACTCACTCAAGAAAATTTTAGAGTGGGTTGGTTAAAATTTTCGTTTACCCCATTCCCATGACATTAAGAATTCTTAAAATATACAAAAAAATTCTTTTTCGTTTTGTGAAGAACGCGATTTTTTCTCCACGGCGGATAAGACGTGACGAATCTTTTGTCACGGGCGAATATTCCAAGTCCTGGTCTCAAAATCCGAGTGCTATTATTATGGGCAAGAAGTTGCGCCGGTATAGTATAAATGATCGACCAGCTTATTGTAGATTGGGGGAATTTAGAAAGTTACTGGTGTCACAGATACATCATACAGTTGCGTCATTGAGACCCCTAACCGTTCTGGAACTGGGGAGTGGCATTGGCCAAAATATCATTTGCCTTGCGATTCTTAATCCCGATGTAAAAAGATTTGTTGGTGTGGAGATGACTGAGGAAGGTGTTGCGATGGCAAGAAAAATGCTTGCTGAACCGCCGATGACTGATCTTGTCTACTTAACGGAGCAAAGTGAGGATGTTATCCGGAAGCATTTAAAAAAAACATCCATTGAGTTTGTGCAAGGTAATATTAGAAAACTCGCCTTTAAAGACAATGAGTTTGATTTTTCTTTTTCGTGTCAAGTTTTTGAGCAGATACCGCGATATTATTTGGAAAGTTTCCGAGAGGTAGCTCGCGTTACAAGCAAGAATGCTTTCTTTTTGGAGGAGTTTCGAGAGTCCCAAAAAAATATATTCCAATTAATGCACCTCTGGAATATGGATTATTTTCGGTGGTCATTCCATGAAGTTGAAAAGGCGGGCTTCCAAGTAATCCGTTTCGAAACATTGCCGGTGGCCAATGAAATTTTAAGCATTGGCGCGCTTCTTGCTGAAAAAAACCAGAGTAAGGAGCGGGGCGTCAATTTTGTTTAGACGGTTTCGTACTTGTTGGAAATTTTTTCCCCAATATACAACAGATTTGCTGTCATTTTGAAGCGCCCGAGAATTTTTTTGTAATTTTTGTCTGTTTTGGTAATAAAGTTTTGGAGCGCTTTCTTTACGATGATGGGTGTGTCGTCACAAAAAGGAAGTACTGGCGCTCGCATGCCCTGACGGCAATCTGGTTGCGGATGGTCATTGAGGACCCAATTCATATGATTCACAAAATTATAGTCCTGGACATAATGGACTTTGCCGCGATAACCGCACATAACCATAAGTTTCCCGATACTTTTTTCTGTATGATACCACAGATGAGATTTGTGAAAGAAGAATTTTTTGTAAAACGGAAGATTATAAACGGAAAGTAATGCGGCAACGAGATTCGGTATTTCAATTGCTATCACTCCACCCGGCTTGAGATACGCTCTGATGTCTTTGATAAACCTCACCGGTGATTTTACATGTTCAAGAACTTGGAAGGCGGCAATGATATCAAACGATTCTTTCTCAAGGGGCGTTTCATCGAGGTCGGTGGTATAGACCGGGCAGTCACATTTTTTGGCGGCATAGGCGGCAGCGTTGATATCATAATCGATTCCAGTAATCTTTCCGACTTTGTTTTTAACATGATAAAGAAACATACCCGAAGAGCAGCCAATTTCAAGTAGCTTTTTTGTCTTGCCGAAGTGGGGGGCAAGCAGGCGTAATCGGTCTTCTTGGAATTCTTGATAAATCTCAAAAAGCTCGGCTGGACCAGAAACACCGGAAAGTTTTGGTTTGCCAACCGATCGATATTCTTTGCTGTAGTATTTTTTCAAGGAATCCTCGGAAACATTTGTGTCAAGCATACCAAGTTCACATCGTTCACAGAGGAAGACCTTTTGTTTTGTCCCATCACGGAGTTCGTGGGCGATGATTTTAGATATTTTTTTGTTGCAGAGTGGACATTTCATAGTTTAGCCAATTCATTTATGATTGTATTTACAATGCGGGTGCTTGCGTGGTGATCATTCATATTTCCGAATTGTTCCTCAATAATTCTCTTTCGGTCATTTCGGTCGAGAGTTGGGTTTTCAAGATATTGTCTTGTCCATTCTAGAAATTCATCGGCGGTGTTGACTAGTCGCACACCGCCGCTTTTTAATATGTATTCAAAATGATTACACCGGTAGGAAAAAATGCCCTCAAGTCCCTTTTTTGATGTTCGATGAAAATTGGGCAAGACAATCGGTTTGTCAAAAAAGGCCGCTTCAATGGCGATGGTTGATGGTCCCGTTATGACTAGGTCGCTCCAATAAATTCCATTGATAAGCATTTCATTGTCTTTGCGGGAAATATCTCGGTCGCCGATGTTATTAGGATGATAGGTTACTCCTGGTTTGTCAAAGAACATATGTGGTGGCGGTTGAAAATTTTCCATATTACTCACTTTGTCCCAAGCTGGAAATCGAACAAGGACATTGACATCCATTTTTGAAAGTAGATCAAGGATGTAACGATCCGTATCATTGTGACGCAGATAGAGGTCGCCGATGGGAGTGAAGAAAATGAGTCTTTTACGCCGGTCGGCACCGATTTTTCGCATAAATTCATCGTGTGGAATCATTGAATTTGGTATATAGCGATCAAAATGAGGAATGCCGACGACGGCAATCTTTTCTTTTGGCATACCGCTATAAAAAAATGCCTCGCGTTTGAGAATTTTACTCCAGACAAGCAGTTTGTCGGGAATAACCCGAATAAGGCTGTGGGCGGTCAGATTGTCCCAGGATCTGATGATTGCCACGATAGGGATTTTTCGGCTTTTTGCTTCTTGCATAAGGCAGACATCATTTTCATTGAGGATGTCGGTTGTAACAATAAGGTCTGGGTGATACTTATCAAAAAGTTCGTTAAAAAAATGGTGTGGTGAGTATTTCCAATCTAAAAAACGAACGAGTGGTAAAATGAAAGTGGCACGCCCAAACCCTTGGCATATCCAAAAGAACATTTGGTATAAAAAACTTTTTTCTAGTGTCCATATCCGATAGCGTTCGTAGAGGCGTATGGTTCTGGTGGGGAGCATAAATCGAGCTAGGCGCTTAAAGAAAAGACCAAGTTTAGTTTTGCTCGGTTGATGAGCAATAACACCTTCGAAAATAAGCCCTGATCCTTTAAATGTTCGTTCAAAGTATTCCTTTTTGTAGTCGGGAATAATAACTACGACTCGTAGTTTTTTCGCGACAAGTAATCGGGTGATATCGGTATCAATGATATTTCGCGAGATGAGGAGGTGAAAACTTGTTATAAAAATTGTTTTTTCCATTGAAGTTAAGTGTATTGAAGTTTATAAGGATTTAGGGGACAATGTCAATCTTTTTTGATACACTAAAATTATGAAGACAGTGTTTATCACCAGCTTTCATATTTTGATTTCGCGCAACATTTTGACGGCGGATATTTTTCTGCTACTTGCCAAAGGCGACAGGCAAGTGGTAATTCTTTGTCCAAGAAAGAAAGAAGAATTTTTTAGAAAAGAGTTTGAGCAAGATGGAATAATAATTGAATCAGTGGCGGCAAATTTAAACTGGCGAGATTTTTTTCTTCGTTTTTTGTCTTTGGCAGCTTTGCGGACGAAAACGCTTTGGCTTAAACGGCGAACGGAAATGAAAGGGGTAAGTGCGGTTTTTTCAGAAATTATACCGGTTTTTTTGGCGAATTGGTTAACACGCCGATTAAGTCCGTTCTTGACGCCACGGAATCGTTCTCAACTACTTCTGGAAAAATATAAGCCGGAATTGATTTTTGCTACTGATGTGCAAAATGAATATGATGTGTCTTTGATGGATGCCGCTAGAAAGCGGGGAATAAAAATTGTTGGTATGGTGCGGTCCTGGGATAATTTGGCGGCGAAAGGTTTAATTAGAATTATTCCAGATGTTTTGTTGGTGAGTAACGAACTTGTGAAGCGGGAAGCGGTGGAGTTGCACGGCGTTTTGGCCGAAAAAATTCAGGTTGTCGGTTTGCCCCACTATGACAATTATTTCCAACCACCAAAATTTTCCCGCGAAGTGTTAGCAGAAAAACTTGGCTTGAGCGCCAGCAAAAAATTTGTTTTGTTTGCTCCGATTGGCGACCGTTATCTTGCCGACAATTTTGTTGATAAAAATGTCTTAATTTTGCTTGATAAAATTTTATCGGCGGATTGGGAAATTCTGGTTCGTTTACCACCGACCGACTCGGTAAAAGAAATTGAGTCGGGAAGTTTTTCGGGGCGAGTAAGAATTTATCGGCCCGGTGGCTGTTTTGGCAATGTTAAAAATACTGAACTTACCCGAGCTGATGATGATGTATTGATTGCCAGTATTAGATACGCCGATTTAATTGTTGCTGGCCCGTCCACAATGGTAATTGATACGGCGATTTTTGATAAGCCGGTAATTTTAATTGGTTTTGACGGCAAGGAAAATCGTCCTTACCTTGAAAGTGTCCGCCATTATTACGATTACAATCATTTTCAGCCGATTATGAAAAGCGGCGGCGCCCCGTTGGCGCGTAACGAGGAGCAGTTTGAAAAATTTATCAGAGCGTATCTTGCCAATCCGGCGATTGACCGAGTGGGGCGCCGCCAGATTGTTGAATTGGAGTGCCAATTTACTGATGGCCAATCCAGCCAGCGAGTAGTTAAGGAATTGGAAAAATTTTTATGAGTCAAAAAATCAAAACAATTTTCCTGACGATTTTTGAGGGGGTGGAAGCCAAGAATCTTTTACGCACCTCGGTTTTGCCGACTTTGTTGGCTGACCCGTCGGTGCGGATAGTTTTGTTCACTAAAAGTTTGGAAAAAGTTGAATATTATAGAAAAGAATTTCCTAACCCAAGATTGATTTACGAAGTGGTGTCGCGCCAGCCGATTAGCGGTTGGGACGCGATTTTCGCCAAATTAAAATTTACCTTGCTTCGGACAGCGACCACCGACTTAAAGCGCCGATTGAATTACCAATGCGAGAAACCCTTTTTCCGCTATTTTGGTGGTTTATTCGCTAATCGGCTTTTGGCTTGGCCTATAGTCAGAAAAATTGTTCGCGGGCTTGATTTTATTTTGGTTCATCAAAATTTTTACGCGCCAATTTTTGAAAAATATCAGCCCGATTTGGTTTTTCTAGCGCATCTCTTTGACGAGCCGGAAATTGATTTGTTGCGGGAAGCGAAAAAACAGAACATCAAGACCGTCGGCTTAATAAATTCTTGGGACAAGACAACTGCCCGCTGCATTCTGCGATTATTACCGGACAAAGCAATTGTTTTTAATGAAATCGTGAAGCAAGAAATGATTAAACATAACGAAATGGCCATCACCGATATTTTTGTTTCCGGTTTGTCGCAATACGATATTTACTGGAACGCCAAACCAAGCTCGCGGGAAGATTTTTTTAATGCCATCGGCATTAGTTCTGATAAAAAACTCATCGTCTACGCGCCAATGGGTCGAGCTTTTGGCGGTCATGATTTTGAAATGATTGATTTGCTCCGTGGACTTTTGGCGGAAGGAAAATTTGGCAGCGATGTTGAACTTTTTATTCGTTTTCAACCAAATGATTTTTTTGAAGAATCGGAAATTGCGAAAAGGCCGGACTTAAAATTTGATTACCCAGGTAAAAGGTTTAGTTCGGCGAGAGGGGTAGATTGGGATATGGATGAAAAAAACATCAGCCATCTGGTGGATACTTTGGCTCACGCCTCACTTTTTATTTCCTACGCTTCCAGTATTGTTATTGACGCGGCGATTTTCGACAAGCCAGTAATCAATATTGGTTTTGAAATCAATGAAAATTTGAGGTTAGAAAACAAACCAATTCAATATTATCAAACCGACCACTATCGTAATGTTTTAAAAACCGGAGGCGTTCAGTTGGTAAAAAATGTTGATGAATTGGTTAATTGGGTAAAAAAATATCTTGCCGATAATACTTTTGATAAAGTGGCGAGAGAACGATTGGTGAAAGAGCAGTGCCAATTCACCGATGGGAAATCAGGAGAAAGAATCGGAAGGTTCCTCTTGGATTTTTTGTGTTTTTAGAATGTTTGATTATTCAAAAACAAAAAAAGAAAAAGTAGTTTGTAATTTATGCGGTAGTGACCAACCCGTGATTTTGGCTCGTCGCTCAAAGAATAATTTGCCAGTGACGACTGTGTTTTGCCGAGATTGTTCTTTGATTTTTATTAATCCAAGAATGACAGCGGCTGGATACAATAATTATTATAAAAATTTTTACCGACTGGATCGCAATGCCATTAAAGGCACGGAAAACGAAACCGATTTGGAGCGAAATTTTGAAAACGCCAAAAAGTTTGGCCGGGCTTTGGCGAATAGATATGGAAAATATTTGAACAATGGCTTAGTGGTGGATGTTGGCTCTTCCACTGGCGGTATTCTTTTTGGTTTGCGCGAAATTATTTCTACTTTGAAAATTTTTGGCATTGAGCCGTCAGTAGCAGAATCGGTATTCGCTAGAAATCACGGAGTGCCCACCGAGACCGCGCTTTTTGAAAACTTCCGCGTTGATTTGCCAGAAGCACCAACTAGCATTCTTTGTGTTCAAAGTCTGAATCATCTTTTGAATCCCAAGGGCTTTATGATTTGGGCGCGCGAAAAATTAATTGATGGTGGAGCTTTGTTTTTGGCGGTGAAAAATTTTCGCCATCAAGCGCGCCGCGCTGGTTCAATAGAAGCTGGTGTTCAAATTGACCATCCGTATATGTTCACGCCCGAGACCTTGCAGGCAATGGTTGAGTCCGTTGGTTTTAGAATCGTGGTTTTTGAAGTGGATGAAGATAAAAGCCGGAGCGAATTGCTTGCCCAACGGGCGGAAGGTTTACCCCGACATCACATTTGGTTGGTGGCAATCAAAGATAATTCAAAAAAACTTGCTCAAGTTCTACCGAATTTTTGGGTGCGACTTAAACTTCGTTTAGCGTTTAGTCGGCCAATTTTGAAGCTTTTTTACCTAATTAAGTATGTCCATCGCTGAACTTGGCAAAAATCAAAGGTTGTAGTATAGTATTAGCGATGGCAGAAAAGCGGCTTAAAACAATAATAATTCCGGGTACAGGCAAAACCCTAGGTGGCGAGGAAGTTTTTTTCGTGGCGGAAGTTGGTAAAGGATTCATTCAGACCAAAGAAAATAGGCCAAGGGCAGAATATCTCACCAATGCCAAACGGCTGATTGACGCGGCGGTGGTCGCCGGTGCTGATGCTGTTAAATTTCAAACTCACGAGGTTTCTGATGAGCAAGCCGACATTTCCGTTACCTCGCCGCATTTCAAGGACGCCGAACGCCACGCTTGGGTAAAAAGAAACACCGAAGCAACGCCGCTTTCTTTTTGGCAAGAATTAAAAAATTACGCTGACAGGAAAAATGTTATTTTTTTCTCTACAGCAATGAGTCGCGCCGCTGCCCAAAAACTTTCCCAAGTCGGTGTGCCGCTTTGGAAGGTTGGTTCCGGTGATGTGGAGGACTTTTTGATGCTTGACCATATGGTTGAGACCGGTCTGCCGATTATTATTTCCACCGGTATGGTTAGTTTCGCCGAGCTGGATAAAATTGTTGATTATTTTAGAAGTCGCGAGACGCCATTGGCAATTTTATATTGTGTTAGTGAATATCCTTGCCCACCGGAAAAATTTAATTTAGCTAGCATTGAACGAATCAAAGAAAAATATCCGGAAGTGGTTGTCGGTTTTTCCGACCACTCGGTGGGTGATTTGAATCCGGTGTTAGCCGCCGTTAAAGTTGGCGCCCGCATCGTGGAAAAACATTTTTCCTTGTCGCGCGATTTGTGGGGTTCCGACCATAAGGTTTCTATGACGCCGGCAGAGTTCGCTGAAATGGTAAAAAAAGTTCGCGCCGGCGAACACAAAAAAGTCGCCCACCAAAAATTCTATGGCGACAAAAAGCGCGAATTGGACGGCGCCACCAACCAATTCCGCCCTTACTTCAAGAAATCATTGGTAGCGGCGCGAGTTATCAAGAAAGGTGAGAAAATTACTAAAAATATGATTCACGCTTTGCGCCCAGCGTTCCATCTTAAAGGTTTGCCTTCGCGCGATTTTCATAAAGTGGTTGGCCGCAAAGTGATTCGTCAAATTAAAAAAGGCGAACCGCTGACTAATAAAATTTTTGCCAAACAAAATGTCCATTAAACCAAAACAAAAAAGAAAAGTTTGTTTCATCATCACGAGTTTTATTCATTACTCGCGCGGCCTTTTTATTTTGGAAGAATTAAAAAATCGGCCGGATGTGGAATTACATGTGGTTATTAGCGGCACCGCTTTGCTTGCCAAGTATTCTTCAAAATTTTCCTATGTGAAAAATATTTTGGAAAGCGAGGGCTATAAGAATCTCCACGAGCTTTATTTCAATTTGGAAGGCGATAGCCATATTACCAAAGCCAAAACCACCGGCGTCGGCATTATAGAATTTTCTACTTTTTTTAATCATCTAAAGCCGGATGTGGTGGTTTTGCGCGGCGACCGATTTGAGGTCTTGTCGGCCGCCGTTGCCGCCGCTTATTTGCAAATTCCCATCGCCCACCTTGAAGGCGGTGACATTACCGGCTCCATTGATGAAAGTGTTCGTCACGCTATCACCAAACTTTCTCATCTACATTTCGCCACTAATGAAGACGCCAGAAAAAGAATTCTGCAGATGGGGGAGAATCCGAAATATGTTTTCAATTTCGGCAGTCCAGAAATTGAAGTGGTCCATCGGATAATCAACGGCAAACATCATATTGATTTCAGCCAGACCGGTTCCGGCGCGCTGTTTGATATCAAGTCGGATTTTTTGATGGTAATGTATCAGCCGGTTACGACTGAAACCGAGCACTTGGCTGAATATACCAAGGTTATTTTGGACGCAGTTCACGAAACCGCCATACCAACGCTTTGGTTTTGGCCCAACTTTGACACCGGCGCCGAAGAAATTTCCCACACTCTGCGAATTTTTCGCGACCAAACTAAAGCTCATAAAATTCGTTTTATGCGTTATCTGCCGCCGCGTGATTTCATCTGGCTTTTGAAACACACCCGGGCACTTATCGGCAATTCTTCGGCGGGCATTAAAGAATCATCTTATCTCGGTGTGCCGGTGGTGAATATTGGCAATCGCCAAGTCGGACGGTTAAGGACTAAAAATGTTTTGGACGCGTCGCATAAAAAAGAACACATTAAAAAGGCGATTGAGGCGCAAATCAATAAAAATCGCTATCCGCCGTCCAAACTTTATTTCGCCAACGGCACTGCCCGCAAAATCGCTCAAACCTTAGCCAAAGCAAATCTTTATGTCCAAAAAAAATTCCACAATTAAACCAAAAATTCTCGCGGTGATTACCGCACGCGGCGGGTCAAAAGGGATTCCCTGGAAAAACATTAAATTGCTCGGTGGCAAGCCGTTGCTCGTTTATTCCATAGATGCGGTGAAGAAAAGTAAATTAATTACCCACGCTATTGTTTCCACCGATGATAAAAAAATTGCTGAGGTGGCGAAAAAATTCGGTAGCGAGGCGCCGTTTATGCGTCCAAAAGAATTAGCTGAAGACAAGACACCTCATGTGCCAGTTATGAAACACGCCATTGAATTTATGGAAAAGAAACTCGGCGTTATTTTTGATTATGCTGTAATTTTGCAGCCGACCTCGCCGTTTCGTTTGCCAGAAGATATTGATAGAACTTTAGAAAAACTTATTAAAAGTGGCGCCGATAGCGCGGTGACCTTGGTTGATGTTGACAATTATCATCCTGTGAAAGCTAAAAAATTAGAAGGTGACAAGGTTTTGCCTTATTGTTTTACGGAACCGGAAGGCACGAGACGGCAGGATTTTCCGCCGGCTTATCGGCGGAGTGGGGCGATATACGCAATGCGCCGCGATTTGTTGATGAAAGATAATCGGCTTTACGGCGATAACATTGTCGGTCATATTGTGCCCGCCGAGCGCTCGGTGGATATTGATACGCCCTTTGAGTGGTTTCGGGCGGAATGGATGTTGGAGGACTTAAAGAAAAAAGGTTATGAATTCTAAAAAAATAAAAATTTTAAATACCATCGGTGAAAATTTCGCGCCAGAAGCCAAAAAAGTTTTGGTTGGTTTAGGTGGGGTTGATTACAAAATTCCGGCGCAAAAAGAGCTGGCGGAAATCATTGGCGACTATAATGTTGTGATTATTGGTTTGGGTTTGAATTTTCACCAGGATATTTTGAAACGGGCGAAAAAACTTAAAGTGATTGCCACGACGACTACCGGTTTGGACCACATTGACTTGGTTGTGGCGAAAAAACAGGGGATTGAGGTTTTGAGCTTGCGCGGTGAGGACGAATTTTTGAATACTATTACCGGCACCGCCGAATTGGCTTTTGGTTTGCTTATTGATTTGCTTCGCCGGACACCTTGGGCTTTTGAGATGGTGAAAAATTACCATTGGCAACGCGAGAATTGGAAGGGTGTGAGTTTGTACGGTAAGACCTTGGGTGTGATTGGTTTGGGTCGGTTGGGCAAAATGACAGCGCGTTTTGGCAAGGCGTTTGGTATGAAAATAATTTTTACCGACCCGAATGTCTCGCCAAAAGATTTTCCCAACTATAAAAAAGTTTCTTTAGAAAAATTGCTCCAAGAAAGCGATGCGGTTTCACTCCATGTTCACTTAAATCAAGAGACGGAAAATTTTTTGGCGCAAAAAGAATTTGCTCTAATGAAAAAAAACGCGATTTTGGTTAATACCTCCCGTGGAAAAATTGTTAATGAAAAGGATTTGCTGGTTGTTTTGGAAAGAGGCCAGCTGGGCGGCTACGCCGCCGATGTTTTGGCTGACGAACTTTCTTTTAAAACCACCGGCTTTAAAAAATACCCGCTTGTTGAATACGCCAAAAATCACCAAAATCTTATCATCGTGCCGCATATCGGCGGTATGACCACCGACTCTCGCCTCGCCACCGACCTCTTTATGGCGGAGAAACTTAAAAAATATGTGATTGTGCGGGTGTAGATATTTTTACACTTAAAATTTACGATCGTGAAAAATAAATGTAGTCAAAAAATGGCAATTATTAAGGCGGTATGTTTTGATGCCGGTGGAGTGTTTGTGAAAGAAATTAGACCGCTTTCAGTTTGGGAAGCGGAAGCAAGAGACGCAGCGAAGGTTTTTGATGTATCACTTCCATCGGCGCGGAAATTTTTCGCGTCGGAAATTGTGGCTGATTTGGACAGGGGCAAAATTTCTGAGCGCGATTTTTGGAAAAAGTTTGCGATTGAAAACAAAAGAAAAATGCCGAGCATTGAAACATTGAAGACGATATTGCGAAAAAGAAAAGTTGTTCCTAAAGAATCTTTGCTTGAGATCGCGAAAAAATTACAGGAGAATGGTGTAAAAGTCGGGGTTTTAACTGATGTTATTCTGTCGCATAAAGAGATTTACTTACATGGCAAAATTTTCGCCGGTTTAAGTCCGGTGGTAATGTCGTGCAACGAGGGAATCAAAAAGAAAGATGGGCCAGAGATTTTTAGAATTTGGCTTGATTTAGCTAAAGCCAAACCGAAAGAAACAATTTTCTTTGATGATGCCAGGAAAAATGTTGAAATCGCTAAATCGTTCGGTATCAAAGCTTTTATTTATAAAGGTCCCAAACAAGTAATAGCAATTTTACGGCGATATGATTTAATTTAGGAATATGGTGACTTTGGCTTTTATTGTTTTAATGTTTGGTGGCACTTTTGCTCTTGGTGTCGGCGATGTTTGGCGCAAGAAATATTTGAACGAAGGCGTTGACGAACAAGTTTTATTGACAGTTACTTTATTTCTGACCGGTGTTTTGCTTTTACCTTTTGTCGCCATTGTCGGTTTCCCGGAAATCAAAAGCGGTTTTTGGCTAGCGGCCGGTGGAACTATCACTCTAAATTTAATTTCCCAGAATCTTTTTATCCGCGCTTTCAAATTGAGAGACGCTTCGCTTATCGCGCCGTTGCGATTAATTGTTCCGCCACTGGTGATTGTCACCGGTTTTGTATTTTTGGGCGAAAGGCCGTCGTTGCTCGGTGCGCTGGGCATTTTTATCACGATGATTGGCTTGTGGTTTCTTTTATTTAAAAAAGAAGATATGACTTGGTTGCGATTGATGATGAAATTTAAAGATAGGGGAGTTTTGTATGGGCTGATTGCCTCGGTGCTTTTTGCCGTTTCTTTTCCGTTGGATAAAATGGTGGTGGAGAAGCCTGGCGTCGGACATAATGGTCTGCACCTGGGGCTCTACTGACCAATTCACGGCCGCTTTGGCCGGCATTCCGGTAATTCTGTTTTTGTTTCCGGATGACAAGCAAAAACGGCTGGCAACCGGTTATATTGACGGCGTGCCGCCGCTCATTCGCGCCCACGCTGGTTGGGAAGCGGAAACATCGGAGCAATTGGCAGAGCGGGTGGGCAAGATTATTTTTGACCCAGCTTCAGCCAAGAAGTTTGTGGAAACCGGCGCTGCCGTCTTTCAGCCGTTAATCCGGTCCGGCGCCGCCGAGCGCATCGCCCAAGTGATTGTTGATAAATTGCTTGGCTTCTAGTCCGAGCTCAATAAATTCGAGACCCGATTCCTTCACCGAAATCGGGTCTTTTTTTGTATAAATTTTGTTTCGGTGGTATATTAGTGAAATGAAATTAAATAAAATTTTGCGTTGGGTGGCTTTGGGGGGGATTTTTTTGGTGCCGTTTGTGTCGTTGGTGGTGGCGAATAATCTTTTTTTTCCTTTTATCACTGGCAAGGCCTTTGTTTTCAGAATTTTGGTAATGCTCGCTACTGGCGCCTGGCTGATTTTGGCTTTGCGCGATGAGGACTATCGGCCGAAAAATTCTTGGATTTTGAAAGCGTTGATTGTTTTTGTGGTGGTCATCGGTCTTGCCGACATTTTTGGCGCTAATCCATTCAAAAGTTTCTGGAGCAATTTTGAAAGAATGGAGGGTTGGGTTACTATTTTCCACCTCTTTCTCTATTTCCTGACGGCCAGCGCCATGCTTAATGATTGGAAGTTATGGAAAAGATTTTTTCAAACCTCAATCGTTGTTAGTGTGATAATGGCTGTCTACGGAATTTTTCAATTAGCGGGCGTTTTGGTGATTAACCAAGGCGGTGTTCGTTTGGACGGCACTTTTGGCAATGCTACTTACTTGGCGGCTTATATGCTTTTTCATATTTTCTTGACCTTTTTTCTTTTGTTGCGCGAGCGATTTAGCAGAACCAGACAATGGACTTATGGCGCGATTATTTTTCTCCAGCTTTTTATTCTTTATCACACAGCCTCTCGTGGCGTATCACTCGGCTTGATTGGTGGAATTTTAGTGGCGGCGATTTTAATCGTTTTGTTTGAAAAAGAGCGGTTGTTTTTGAAAAAAAGCGCCAAAATTACTCTCATCACCATTCTTATTTTGATTGGTGGTTTCGTGGCGATTAGAAATACCAGTTTTATTCAGAATGGCGGCGCGCTGTCACGACTGGCTTCCATTTCTTTGAATGAAGCCGCGCCACGATTTATGGTTTGGAATATGGGCCGGCAGGGCTTTAAAGAGCGGCCGATTTTGGGCTGGGGGCAGGAAAGTTTTAATTTTGTTTTCAACAAATATTACGACCCAAAAATGTACACTCAAGAGCAATGGTTTGACCGTTCCCACGATATTATTTTTGATTGGCTGATTGCTGGTGGTTTGCTGGGGCTTTTGAGTTATCTTTCAATTTTTGCCGCGCTCTTATTTTATATTTGGCGCGGCAAAAAAGGGCAATTATCTTTTTCCGAAAAAGCCATTTTCACTGGTTTGTTGGCCGGTTACTTTTTCCAAAACATTTTCGTTTTTGATAATATCGGTAGCTACATAATGTTTTTCTCTATTCTCGCTTTTTTCCATTTCAGTTTTGGCAACCCCTTTCCCGATAAGTGGCAGAGAAAATTGGTTTTTGACGAGATGACCATCAACAGAATCGTTGCGCCATTGATTATTATTGTCGCCGTTTTCGGTCTATATTTTTTTAATGCCAAACCCTATCTAACCAGCCGAGCGCTGATTGACGCTTTGCGGGAAAAGACCATAGACAAAAAATTTGCCTTGTTTGAAAAAGCGTTGGCTTACGATTCTTTCGGTTCGGCTGAAATTAGAGAACAGCTTTCTCAGATGACCTTATCAGTTGGCGCATCGCAAGCGCCGGTGGAATGGAAGCAGAAATATTTTGACTTGGCGCGCTCGGAATTTTTGAAACAAATTGAAGTGCCAAGAATTGGCGATGCCCGCTACGAACTTTTTCTCGGTTCATTTCTGACTCGTTTCCAGCGATATGACGAAGCGTTGGCGCATTTAAATAAAGCGTTGGAATTTTCACCCAGAAAACAAATAATTATGTTTGAAATTGGTTTGGTTCACATTAGCACTAGTCAATATGATAAAGCGTTGGAAATTTTCCGTCAGGCCTATGAATTAGAAAAAAATTATCCCGATGCCCGCAATTATTACGCTGTCGCCGCCATTTACGCCGGTAAAAACGATTTGGTAAAATCCCTATTGGAACCGGTCTACGGCACAACTTTGGTAGATGGCGATAATTTTATTAAGGCCTATTCTGACACCAATCAACACGACAAGGTTTTAGCAATCTGGCAATTGCGAGTTAAGCAAAATCCAGTGGCAAAAAATTACATTGGTTTGGGCGCCACTTTTTTAACAATGGGTCAACGGACGAAGTCCATTGAGGCCATTCAAAAAGCTATTGAACTGGACTCGGGCTTTAAAGAACAAGGCGAGTATTTTATAAAAGAAATCCGCGCCGGACGAAATCCTTAAGCCGAATTATTAGTTTTAGATAATATATGAAAATAAACATCAAGGGCACTAATCTCTCGGTCTCACCGGATATCAGCGCTTATTTGGCGGAGAAATTAAAAAGTGTTATTAAATTAGTTGACCAAAATGACGAGACGGCGATTTTTGACATTGAATTGGGGCGAACCACGCGCCATCATCAAACCGGCGATATTTTTCGCGCCGAAATCAATCTTCACCGCCGTGGCGGCAATTACCGCGCCGTGTCGGAAACCGGCGATATTTTTTCAGCGATTGATTTGGTTAAAGATCAACTGCTTGATGAATTGCGCGGCGCTAAGGGCAAGCGATTGCGATTCATCAAAAAAAGCGGTCGGCAGGTCAAGGAGTGGCTAAGGCGATTTTATAGGCATTAATTAAAAATAAAATGTTTTTTAATAAAAAATTTTCGTCCCTGACTTCCTATATTCTTCTCCTAATGCTTTCGGGGGTGGTGGTGGGTTTGTATTTTACCGTTGCTAAGGCGGAAAAAATTGCCGAGCAATGGTCGGAAGATAGTTTAATAATAAATAGTGAAATTAAAATGACTGAGGCCTTGATTAAAACCTCGCTGGGTGATATTAAAATTAAATTATTGGAAGATAAAGCGCCCAGGACCGTAGAAAATTTTGTTAGATTGGCGAAAGACAATTTTTATGATAACACCAAATTTCATCGGATAATTCCCGATTTTATGATTCAGGGCGGCGACCCGTTAACAAAAGATGACACAGCAAAAGGACGATGGGGAACCGGTGGACCGGGTTATAAATTTGCCGACGAACCGAATGATGTAAAAATGGTTCGGGGTATTGTGGCAATGGCGAATTCCGGCCCCAATACCAACGGTAGTCAATTTTTCATTATTACCGCCACCGAAACACCATGGCTTCAGGGCAAGCACACTGCTTTTGGCGAAGTGGTTTCAGGAATGGATGTTATTGACAAAATTTCTGCTGTGCCGACTGATACTCGCGACGCTCCTTTTCAGCCAGTTGTCGTTCAAAAAATTATCTTGCGTTAAATTGAGAAAAAGGAGTTTCTTTCTTGCCCTCGGGAATTACCGATTCTATTTTTAGCTGGCCATTGACAAAAGAGGCCTTGGTAATTTTCATTCTTATTTTTTTCCCATTTTGTTCAACGAAAAAATAAGCGCCGGGCCAGCCGGCAAAGGCCTGAATTTTGAGAAAATTCTGGCGCGAGTCGCTATTCAAATCAATCAGCCCATCTTCTTTGGTAATTTTCTGACAAAAAGTCGCTTGGCTATTATCTTGAGGAATTGGCTTAATTTCCCCGGCGAGCCATTTCGGGAGCGTTTCCGCCAAAAGTTTTCCGCCCTCCTCTGCTAGTTTTTTTGCTAATTCTTTATTGTTTGGAATTTGATTATTGGGACTTGGAATTTCCAGTTCTCGCCTTGCGAGAACTGGCCCATTATCCATTTTTTCATCCATCAATATTATTGTTATACCAACTTTTTTTTCATCATTTAAAATTTGCGCTTGAATCGGCGAAGCGCCGCGATATTTGGGCAAGAGGGAAGGGTGGACATTGAGAGTGCCTTTTGGAAAAGAAGCTAGAATTTTAGCCGGCAAAATTTTTCCATAAGAAGCCACGACGCCGATTTCCAATTTCCAATTTCCAATTTCTAAATTAAATTTCTCGTCAAGTTTTTCTGGTTGGAGAAAATCTATTTTATTTTCAATCGCCCAAAGTTTGACTGGTGGGGGAGTAATTTTTAAACCGCGTCCTTTTGGCTTGTCAAGTGAAGTGATAATCAAGGTTGGCAAAAAGCCGACTTTTTTTAATTCGTCCAAAACCCCCACCGAAAAATTATCTGTTCCAAAAAATGCGAAGTCCGTTTTCATATTCTTAATGTTTTTTTAACCAAATTCTTTCTCGGCGCATATCTCGCGGGGCACGGATATTTTTTTACTAAAAAATTCCTCGTGCTCGTCCCGCCGTGGCGGGACTCGCAAGCCCCCGCTCAATATGTGCCTCAACGAATTTGGTTTCTTTGTGCCTCTAATTCCTCCGGCGTCACTTCCACCACTTCTTTGGCTTTGTCGGTGAATAAAATGCCCTCCAAGTGGTCT
>Ga0209542_10008485_pt1 | contig 19169 bp, 17 predicted proteins | sample RifCSPhighO2_01_FD_184028 | JGI IMG/M metagenome (GOLD analysis project Ga0209542, IMG submission 184028) | Soil microbial communities from Rifle, Colorado - Rifle CSP2_plank highO2_0.1 (SPAdes) (version 2) | ecosystem: Environmental > Terrestrial > Deep subsurface > Rock core/Sediment ...
GGGGCTTTCACCAGCCTGGTGGCCACGGCCTCTTTGGGGCACCACACGATCAACCTCGAGTTCGCCCAAGGGGTAGTCGGGAAGTTCCTGGGGGCACGGTCTTCTGAGGAGATTAATGCCGAGCAGGTTATCAAGGCCGTGGCCGATTTCTACGGCATGAAGCCAGCCGAACTCAAGGCCAAGACCAATCGGCATGCCGTGGCACACCCGCGCCAGGTCGCGGCACATCTGCTCAAGAAGCTGACGCCGATGTCCTTCCCTCAGATCGGGAGGATGCTCGGTTATCAGCACCATACCACCATCATGCACTCGGTTGCCGTGGTCGAGGAGAGGATGGCCAGGGAGCCCGACTTGCATAGGTCGGTCCAAGGTCTCCTGCAGGCCTTCAAGTAGCCACGCCCTCCCACCCCTCCCCGAATTCTCGTTAGCGCGCTCCCAATAGGCCCAGGCCTTGCGGGAGCGCTTCTTTTTTAATACTGCGGTATAATATATTTGATGGAAGATAGCCGAGAACGGGTCATTTATTTCGCTGAGACAGATCACCGCGACAAGCGGGTACGTTTTGGTATTAAAGAGAAGGATCGCGACCGGCATATGTATGTTATCGGCAAGACGGGCATGGGTAAGTCAACCACCCTCGAGAATATGGCTATCCAGGATATGCAGAACGGCTCGGGTATCGGCTTTATCGATCCGCACGGTGGCTCGGCCGAACTCTTGCTCAGTCACGTGCCCAAAGAGCGTATAAAGGATGTAATTTACTTCGCCCCTTTTGATACCGATTACCCGATTTCATTTAACGTAATGGAGGATGTGGGCAAGGACCAGCGCCACTTGGTGGCCGATGGCTTGATGGCCGCGTTCAAAAAGATTTGGCCCGACGTGTGGAGCGCGAGGATGGAATACATTCTCAATAACATTTTGCTCGCCCTGATTGAATATCCCGATTCGAGTTTGTTGGGAGTGAACCGAATGCTAGCGGATAAGAACTACCGCGATATGGTTGTGAATCAAGTGACCGACCCGGCCGTGCGCGCATTTTGGCTCGACGAGTTTGCCAAGTATACAGACAGATATATGCAGGAGGCCGGCGCGGCTATCCAAAACAAAATCGGTCAGTTCGTTTCGTCGCCTATCATCCGCAACATAATAGGCCAGAGCAAATCAAGTTTTGACATCCGCCAGCTGATGGACAGTAAAAAGATTGTGATTATGAACCTCTCCAAAGGGCGAATGGGAGAGAATAATGCCTCGCTCTTGGGCGGTATGTTGATTACCAAGATTTACTTGGCTGCCATGTCGCGCGCCTCGGCTAATCCCAAAGAGCTTGCCGCCTTGCCCCATTTTTACTTCTATGTAGACGAGTTTCAATCATTCGTGAACGAAAGCTTTGCGAACATTCTCTCAGAGGCACGTAAATATAAACTGAACTTAACGATTGCTCACCAGTACGTTGAGCAAATGCCCGAGGAGGTACGTGACGCCGTGTTTGGTAACGTGGGTACGACAATCGCCTTTCGTGTTGGGCCGCTTGACGCCGAACTTTTGGAAAAAGTTTTTGCCCCTAAGTTCCTTGTTGAAGATATTGTGAACTTGGGCCGCAACCAAATTTACTTGAGTTTGATGATTGACGGTATAGGCTCGCCGCCCTTCTCGGCTCGCACTTTGCCGCCCTTCCCAATACCAGCCGAGTCGTATCGCGAAGAGATACTTGCCTTCTCGCGTAACACCTATGCTCACCCGCGCGACCAAGTTGAGCACGTTATCAAAGATTGGCACGAGACAACCGGTTCAACGGCGGCGATGGCCAGCCAAAGTTCGGCCGCTCCGAGACCCTCTGCGCCACAATCACTTGGGAGTGCTCCTGTCAGACCATCGGGCCTCTCGAGTACATCAGGCGCCGCTAAGCGTCGCAAACGTAATGAGAACACTGGCCTAGCTGCCCAGGCACCTGGTGTCAGGCCCGGGATACGCCCCGCTTATCAACCCCCCAGACCTTACGTACCTCTCGAGGCTATGAAGGATTTGGGTAGTTCAAATCTTAAGTCACTCATTGAAGACGCACTTAAAAAATCTGCCGAGAATGATGCCGCCCGTGAAGACGACGAAGATGACGGCTTGGTCTACAAGCCCGAGACCCCAGGCGCTCTCAACTTAAATCAACCCAACGAATCAGATGATGACTCTCTTGAAGAAGTGGTTGAGGATCCAAACGAGGGAGATAACATCCCACCCAAGCCAAACGAAATCTCTTCCGAAGAACTCCGCAAGATTCTTTCGGAGGAAAACTAGAGAGGAAATAGGCCACATTTCGTGTTATAGTTTGGGCTATGAAGCCACGGATAGTTATATTTAGCACGGCTTATTACCCTTTTGTGGGGGGTGCTGAAGTGGCTATTAAGGAGATTACAGACAGGTTGGCTAGTCAGTTTGATTTTGAGATGATTACAGCGCGACTTGATGCCAAACTGGCGAAAGAAGAGCAGATAGGGAGTGTGTTGGTGCACAGGATTGGCTTTGGCTCTAATTTTGATAAATTGTTGGTGCCTTTTCTCGGGGCTCTCAAGGTCGCCGAAATAAACAAGAAAAGAGAAGTTAATTTATTTTTCCCCGTAATGGCGACCTACGCTTCAGGCGCGGCTTACATTTACAATATTTTTCACTCACGCAAAATCCCGGTTGTGCTAAATCTGCAAGAGGGCGATTCGGAAGAACATTTAACCAAACGCCATTTTGGATTGATTGATCTATCTTGGAAGATGGCGCTCAAGCGCTCAAGTTATATAACAGCGTTAAGTAATTATTTAATGAACAGGGCGCGGAGTTTGGGCTACAAGGGTTTGGGCAAGGTAATACCCAACGCTGTTAACGCGCAGGCTTTCGCAAGTAATTTAAATAAGCGCGAGCGCACAGCCCTGCGAAAAAAACTCGGCTTCAGCGAGGATGACTTTGTTCTGATCACTACGGGCCGTTTGGTCGTGAAGAATGGGGTTGCTGACATTATAAAAGCGCTCGCTTACTTACCTAAAGAGGTTAAGTTTCTTAGCGTCGGTTCAGGGCCGCTTGAGGCAGAACTTAAGTTGCTAGTTAAGAGTTATAAACTCGAAGGGCGAATCGTGTGGCTTGGCTTCGTGCCTAATAATGAATTGCCTAATTACTTAGCCGCTTCGGATGCTTTCGTTCGACCGTCGCTATCTGAAGGTTTGGGGATTTCGTTCTTGGAGGCGATGGCTGCCGGTTTGCCAGTAGTCGCTACGCCCGTTGGGGGCATACCGGACTTTCTCAAAGATGGACTCACTGGTCTTGTTTGCGAAGTGGGTAACCCGGTGAGCATTGCCGATTGCGTTAAGCGTTTGGTGGCTAATTCCAACCTGCGTAAAGAGCTCGGTAAATATGGACAGGAGCAAATTGAGCGGCGCTACTCGTGGGACGTGGTGGTGCCGCAAATTGCCGAAGTATTTAATAGCGTAATGCTTAAACCTTAATGAGTCGTGTCCTGCTCGTTACCCCGCTTTACCCGCCAGACGTTGGCGGTCCAGCTACCCACGCGGTGTTTGTAGAGTCACAACTTTCTAAATTCGACTTCCAAATCGAGCACTGTTACTTCGGTGAGGTTAAGAGATTTCCTTACATAATCCGGCACATAATCTTTTTCGCGAAAATCTTGAAGAGTGCCAAGTACGTTGACACGGTTTACGCTCTTGATCCCTTGGGCGTGGGTTTGCCTGCCGGACTTGCAGCAAAGATTTTGGGCAAGAAGTTTGTTTTGCGTGTGGCGGGAGATAGGGCTTGGGAGACGGGCGTGCAAGAGTTCGGGGTTAAAGATACACTCGATGATTTTGCTCGCAATCAGTATCACTCACTCCCGATTTTCGTAATCAAAACCGGCCAAAAGTTGTGTGCCGCCCTGGCAGATAAAATAATTGTACCGAGCGAGTATTTGAAACTAATTGTAGTTTCGTGGGGTGTAAGGGCGGAGAAAATGAATGTAGTTCACAGTGCCTATGAGTCGCAAAATTTACCAAACAAAGAGACTTTGCGAGAGGAGTTGGGTGTGAAAGGCTTTTCTGTCGTGAGCGCAGGGCGTCTCGTGTCGTGGAAGGGTTTCAAAGCCCTGATTGAACTTTGGCCCGAAGTGATGGCCTCGCGCGGCGACGCCACGCTTACAATAATCGGCGATGGTCCAGAGAGGGAAACACTCGAGCAGTTGGTGAGGTTGTTGCGTCTTGATGACGTGGTTAAGTTTACTGGCAACGTTTCGCGCACAGAGGTGTTGCAAAGGGTACGTGCCGCTGACCTGTTTGTGCTAAATACTGGCTATGAAGGTCTGTCGCATCAATTGCTTGAAGTGATGGATATGGGCACACCCATTATAACCACTCGTATTGGTGGCAACCCCGAGCTTGTAGAAGATGGCAAGGACGGTATGCTAGTGGAATACAACAACCGCACGCAGTTACTTACCGCCATGTGCGAGCTTATCGAAAATCCCATCAAAGCCAGGCTGTTTACCCAAAACGCTAAAGAAAAGCTCAAGCACTTCGACTCTGCCAGTGTGGCCAAAAAACTAGCGGTACTGCTATGAGAGTCTTGATGCTTTCAAATGACCGGAAGATTTTGGAGCAGGGTAGTGCTGTACGCTCGCGGATGGTTGAGTATGGGGCGCTTGTGGATGAGTTGCATATTGTCGTTTTCTCACTCGGCGGTGCGATCGCTAAGTTAGGGAAGAATGTTTGGGTTTACCCGACTAATTCTAAAAGCAAGTTGCGTTATCTTTGGGATGGGTACCAAATTTGCGCGCACGTACTCAAAAGATGGAAAGGGGAAAAGTTGCGCTACGTCGTCACAAGTTCGGATGGGCCAACGCATTTACTCGCTTATTTACTCTCGATTCAGTTTAAGTTTGGTTGGGAGGTTCAAGTGCATACGGATATTGGTAGTCCCTATTATCGCAAAGAGTCGCTAAAAAATTACACCCAGTTTTGGATTTACCGTTTGGCAGTAACACGAGCATCTGGCGTGCGAGTGGTGGCGAAGAGGATGAAAGACTTTATGATTTCCAAATGGCGCATCCGAGCGAGTAAGATTACTGTGCTCCCGATTTTCGTTGATATTAATCGATGCTTGAGCGCACCCGAAAGCGACAAGCTACGCAAGATGTTTCCGCAATTTGAGCACATTGTTTTGATGGCTAGTCGTTTAACTAAAGAGAAAAATATCCCGCTCGCTCTCGAGGCTTTCAGAGATGTGCTTAGGCGATATCCCAAAACCGGGTTGGTAATAATCGGTGAAGGGCCTCTAGCTAATACCTATGATCTGACACCTAATACCTTCTTCTTGCCATGGCAGAGCGACCTAGCACCCTTTTACAAGTCGGCAGATATTTTTTTGCTCACCTCCAATTATGAGGGCTATGGGATGACACTTGTCGAGGCAGCGGCTTCGGGTACACCCATTGTGACCACCGATGTGGGTTTGGTGGGTGACGAGGTGGTTAACGCTCATACGGCCTTCATTGCCCCCGTCGGGGACGCTGGCAAACTCGCCGAGCAAATCGTGATGCTTTTGCGTGATAGTGACTTGCGCAAGATGATGGCAAGCCGTTTACAAAAAGCGGTTACTTCCTTGCCAGACCGTGAGGCGCATCACAGCCAAATGCGAGAGTATTGGGCTGTCTGCGGTAAGGTGCTTGTGGGTGGTGTCCCAATGCTCATAAAGTATGTTGTGTCGGGCGGTTCTTCCGCCGTAATCGACCTACTCGCTATTTATGTGTTCACTGACATATTTCATATTTGGTATCTTTTTTCAGCAGTGCTCGCGTTCTTGCTCGGTTTTGGTGTTAGTTTCTTCCTGCAGAAGCACTGGACATTCCAAGACAAATCCAAAGAGACCCACAACCAAGCAATGATGTATCTTGTACTCGCCGCGATTAATCTAGGCATTAACACGCTACTAATGTATGTTTTTGTAGACATAGTACATATTTGGTATTTGTTCGCCCAAGTTATCACTGGCGGTCTTATCGCCTTTTCAAGTTTCTTCGTTTACCGGAAAATTATCTTCAACAATAAATGAAATTGCTTATTGTTACCCAAAAGGTTGATGAAAATGATGATATACTAGGCTTCTTTATCTCGTGGATAAAAGAATTCGCCAGACAGTGCGAAATAGTTGAAGTAGTTTGTTTATTTGAAGGCGAGCATCATTTACCCGTAAACGTGCGCGTGCACAGTTTGGGCAAAGATCGAGGCACGAGTAAACTGATCCAGCTTGTCAAATTCTTTTACTTCAAATTTTTTCTCAAGTACGAGGCTGTCTTTGTACACATGAACCCAATCTATGTTTGTCTGGCCGGCGACTGGTGGAGACTCACAGGTAAAAAGATCGTGCTATCGTACATACACCGAAATGTAGATTTGAAACTTAGAATTGCCGAGAAATTCGCAAATGTGATTGTTAGCGCATCGGAATCTAGTTTCCGCCTGCCCACGGAAAAATTGCGTATAATTGGGCACGGCATAGATTCCAAACAATTTGAAAACCCCGGTATCGCTAAAGATAAACCACCGGTTATCGTTATGGTTGGGAGAATCTCGCGCATAAAGAATATTGATTTGGCGATTGAAGCGGCAAAGTTGTTGAAGCAAAAAGGAGTTGCTTTTAAACTACGGCTAATCGGTGCTCCTGCCAGGCAAGAAGACACCGAATATCTAGAGGAGCTCAAAAAAAAGGTCGGTAATTTTGATCTTGCTAGCAAAATTGAATTCGTGGGCAGTATCCCAAACAACAGCATAGCGAGTGAATATCACAAGGCCACGGTCTCAATAAATAATTCTCCAACCGGGGGTATAGATAAGAGTGTTTTAGAATCAATTGCCGCAGGAACTCCCGCCATTTCTACAAACCAAGGGTTTAAGGAGTATTTCGGAAAATATTCGAGCGAGCTTATTGCTACTGCTGACCCAGCGGCACTTGCCGACAAACTTGAGCAGTTTTTGTCCAGACCGCAAGACAAGGAGATGACGCTGTATCTTCAAGCTCAGGTACGAGAAAAGGCTTCCCTAGAAAAGCTGGTGACTAAAATAATTGGACATTTGCAATGAAAAGAGTTTTGTTCTTTGGCATATACGACCCCAATTACTCGCGCAATGCAGTGCTTATGCAAGGGTTTCGCGAAAACGGTTGGGAAGTGGTGGAATGTCGGGTTGACCCAAAGAGAGTTGGGGGATTGCAAAAGTATTTACAACTGTGGCGTTCCGGTAAAAGAATTGAGCGAGAAAAGTTTGATTTGACTATAGTGGCCTTCCCCGGGCATACGGTTGTGTGGTTGGCGAGGCTTTTATTTGGGCCGAAAATTATTTTCGATATGTTTGTCTCTCTCTACAATTCTGAAGTTGAAGATAGAGGCAACGGCAACAAAACCTGGAACTACTTTCTCGATTGGTACTCGGTACGTCTAGCAAATAGAGTTTTGCTTGATACCAATGAATACATAAAATATACAGCAAAGCTTGTGCGTATCCCAAAGAAAAAGTTTATTCGTGTATTTGTAGGCTCAGCTATATGAAAGTCTACTTCCTCGGCTCTAATATCCCACTTCAAGGTATCCCCATTATTCGTGAGGCGCAAAAGATTTTAGAGAATGAAAAGGATATAGAATGGCAAATTTTCACTGGCAAGCCTTGGATACCTTTTGACGAACATGTGGAGAGGATGAAGCAGGCTGATATTGTGTTGGGCATCTTTGGAGTCACCCGTAAAACTCAAATGGTTATACCCAATAAAGTGTACGAAGGCCTAGCCGTAGGCAAGCCAGTTATTACAGCTGACACCCCAGCCATCTGCGAGCTTTTGAGCGAAGAAAGTGTTTACCTTATCCCCGCAGGTAACCCCAAAGCCTTGGCCGATGCTATTTTGCGCTTGAGGGGTGACGCCAATCTGCGAGAGAAGCTAGCAACGAATGGTCATGCTATATTTACTAAATGGGCCACACCTCAAGTAGTTGTGTCCAAACTAATAAGCGATGTTCTACTTCCCTAACACACGCAAACCTGACTTTAGGACTGCCAAGAGTCTCGACTATGACGAGTATTGGCGTACTCGTGGCTTTGCCGTCCTCGCCAAACTTAAAGAGCGGGAAGTCATAATGCTTGAGCAAATCCCGGCCGATAGCTCCGTTTTGATTGTAGGCTGTGGCAATTCACGCCTACCGCTTGATTTGAGGGACAAAGGTTGTGAAGTTGAGATAGGTGACTTATCAGAGGCAGTACTCGCGGGCTTGCTCAAAGAGGGGATTAAGGGCGTTAAGTTTGACTTAAACGCGCCAAAAACTTTCACAAATATAAAGAGTTATGATTACATTATTTTATCTGAAGTGCTTGAACACATCCCCCTACCTGAAGAAGCGTTAGACGTTTTGAAGTACCACGCCAAGCATTTGTTTATTTCACTACCCAATAGCGCTTTCTACCGGTATCGCTTGCATCTTATGTTCGTAGGCCGCTTCTTTACCCAGTGGGTGCATCATCCGGCTGAACACCTGCGCTTTTGGTCGCACACAGACTTTCTAGACTGGCTTGGGGCTCAAGATTTAGTAGTCGAAAAATCTTGGCCCTCTAACGGCCCGTTCCTAAAAAATATCTGGCCCAACATGTTCGGCCATCAAATGGTTTACTTATGCAAACCAAGATAGCCCTTATCAAACCCACTGGTAGGGTAGATTATCTCACCCGCACGCTAGTCGACGGTCTAGAGCTTTTGAGTAAAGATGGTGAATGCGTGATGACCGATTCTTTGTCTGAAGCAGATCTGATCATCATCTCATCTTATAACACCGAACAACTAGTTAACCAAAAAAAGGAGATCGACGAACTTAATCTTTGGGGTAAGACGGCTTTTGTAGACGGCTCAGAGCTTGGCGGCAATAGGCGATTCACAGAAGTTGGTAAGATAAATGAAGAGATGCTTAAAAAGTGCGTGCTGTACTTTAGACGCGAAAAGCCCTATCCTGCCGGTGTTCTTCCGCTACCCTTTGGCATAGAGTCGCGCCAAGTTGCTTACAAAAAGGGGCAAGAAAAGGATATTGATTTTGTGTGTATATTTGGTCAAGACAAGTACCCACCGCTACGCGCCCAAGTAAGAGATGTCCTAGAAGATTTTTGCAAGAAAGAAAAATTTAGTTATCGTACCAAACAAACGGGTTTCCTTTTTTGGAATATCTATAGCCCCAGCGCTCAGAAAAGGTTTTACAAGATACTCGCCAGGGCAAAGGTGGGTGTAAGTGTTGGTGGAGGAGGATTCGATACGGCCCGCTTTTGGGAGATTCTGGGCAACAACTGTCTGCTTATGACTGAGAGCATAGATATTTACCCAGATAACGGCGCAAGCGAGCTTAATTATTCGCGTGTTACAGAGTTCAAAGATTTAGATGATTTCAAGTTTAAGTTGCAAAAAATGGGGGAGTATATTCGCACTCAATATCCTCCGGCGAATATCGGCTCTGAATATCAGGAGATATTGGCGCGACACGGAAGCCAAGCACGAGTACAAGGCATTATTGACGCGGCGAAGAGTAAGAGGATACTCAAATGAATCCAGTTTGCCATATTTGCGGATGGTCTTCAGGCTTACTTCTTGATAAAGATGGCTATGTTCACTACGAATGTTCAAAGTGTGGTCTGGTTTTTGTTTGGCCATTGCCAACAGAAGATAAACTCAAGAAAGAAGTTTATTCTGAAGAGTCTGGTTACCAGGCCGGCAAGACTACAGATGACGGCTCACTCTCACACTTGCGACACACGAAGAAGATTTTGGGCTCTGTAAAGCCCGGTAAGCTGCTTGATGTTGGCTGTTCAAGCGGCGATTTTTTAATCACGGCCCGCGACAAGGGATTTGAGGTCGATGGTATTGAGCTTAATCCACGCACGGCTAAGCAGGCCAAGGGCAGAGGGTTGGCAGTTAAGATTGGCACACTTGCCGACGCGTATTTTGCCAGCGGGCAATTTGATGTTGTGCATTTGGGCGATGTAATTGAACATGTGCCTAATCCGCGAACTTTGATCAGAGAGTGCACTCGAGTGCTCAAGGATGGAGGTGAGCTGGTGATTTCGACTCCCAACATTGATTGCCTTTGGTCACGGGCGACCCTTGCGCTTTTCAAATGGTTTAAGATACCGTGGTCAACCGCCACACCTCCACATCACTTGTTTTTGTTCAATTCAATAAATCTTGATATGTTTTTGAAACAAGAGGGTTTTGCTAAACGAGCGAAATGGTACGAACGTCCGCCACGGCTTTTGTACGAGCTCGGGAACTTGCATCTGTGGGGCAAGTTTAAGAGGCACAAGAGCGTGGAAAATGCCACCTTCCTAATTTTCGCCTTTGCGCTATACTCACTTTTGTACGCCTTAAATTTCGCTATTAGTCTGGTGCTAACTCGCAATTTCGGCCAAGTAGGCATATATCAAAAACAAAATGCGCAAAATATATGAACGCGCAATGAAGTTCCTACGAAGAGTGTACAACTTTTCACTCTGGCTTAGATTTGCCCTATCTATGCCTGTGGTTGTTCAGAATAAATTCGGAATCAAATTCGTGCTTTATCCGTGGCAGAAAAAACTTGTAAGCTGGCTCGTGCAAGGGAATGAATATGAAAAGGAGTTTGGGGCGTCTGATAAATTACTTAGCGCTGGCAATATTGTTGTGGACGTTGGAGCCAACGTGGGGATTAACTCAACATACTATTCCCGTTTAGTTGGCAGTGAAGGTGTGGTGCACAGCATCGAGCCGGTTAGCGCGACCGCCCACCAGCTACGTACTACGCTTGGCTTGAATAGTGTCGATAACGTTACAGTTTATCAGATCGCTTTAGGCGAGGAGGAAAATAAAGTTACCATTTTCTCTCATGACCAGGCCCATAGCGCATGGTCTAGTCTTGGGCTGTCCTCGTTTAAAGGTGTTACGGCAAAACCACAGCAAGTAAACATGAAGACCCTGGACGGATTTTGCTCTGCTTTGGACCTGGGGCAAATAGACTTTTTGAAGATTGATGTGGAGGGTTACGAAATTGAGGTATTGAGGGGTGGGGCGGAATTATTGAATAAAGGTAGGGTAGGAGTAGTCCAGTTTGAGGTTTCGCCGGATGTTTGCGCTCTCTTGGGACGCGAACCAAACGAAATACTTGTCTTTTTGAATAGCTTTGGATACGAGGTTTATCAGTTTGATGGCGCCACAGAAAAGTTTATTGGCCCGATGCGTTCGCTACCATTGGTGTATGATAACTACTATGCATGCTTAAGGTCTTTGTAGGCAAAAAAATCATAGGATTGCCACTTGTTCTAGCCTACTCTAAGGAACGAGTAGTTGAAGAGGTTGCAAGTATTGAGGAAGCCGAATACCTGCTTATCCCTCATAATTGGACTCATGTAAAACAGAACCCAGGATTCCTAAAACAATACGAGTATCCGACAAAGCATACTGCCATATTTTGCATCGGCGACAGTGATGAACCGGTTAACTTCCCAAATTCAATTGTTTTCCGCACATCGCAATACAAAAGCGCGCAGTTGCCGAACGAGATAATTATGCCAACTGTTGTGGAAGATTTAGGCACAAAATATGGCATTACGACCCGCGCGAAGGGACCCATACCAAGTGTTGGTTTTGTAGGTTGGGCAAGGCAGAATGGTTTTGCCGCGTTTAAGAGTAGCGTCAAAAATGTTTTCAAATCTGGTCCGCGCAAGAAGGGGCTCTACTTCAGGCAGAGGGCTATATCTATTTTGGAAAACTCAGCACTTGTCCAGGCTAATTTCGTTAAGACCAGCAAGTACCATGCCGGTACGCAAGATGCGTTTGTGAAAAACATGAAAGATAGTGATTTCGCCTTGGCCCCAAAAGGTGATGGCAACTATTCGGGTAGATTTTACGAAGCTTTGAGTTTGGGGCGTTTGCCTGTATTGATAGACACTGATTGCCCTCTGCCACTCGAAGATGAGATTGGCTACAGCAAGTTTGTCGTGCGGGTGCCCTATAATAAGATGCAGGAATTGTCTGAACGCATTTCAAGCTTCTATAAGGGTCTTTCAGCCGAGGGCTTTACGTCTGCCCAGCTCGCCGCCCGCCGGGGATTCGAGGAGAAGCTCAATATCACCTCATACCTTAAACACGTTTTGACAAAAGAATTTTTGGAGAAGTATGCGAGATAAACTAAGTATAGTATGTCTTGTAGGAGTTTTTTCGTTGGGGCTTTTCTTCACTTTTTATAAATTGAGTGAAAGCCCCGTTACTTGGATGGACGAGGGTTTGATTACTCAAACATCACGCAATTTGGCTCTCCAAGGGCACTATGCTATACAAACATCCCCAGGCGAATATGTGTCGCCAGGATTTATAACGACGAGTTATCCAGTAACCTTTCCAATCGCTTTATCGTACAAGATCCTTGGGGTTGGGCTTCTGCAAGCCAGGACGGTTATGGCCATGTACATATTGCTTTTATTTGTTTTGGCTTATCTCCTAATTCGAAAACACGCGAGTGGGCGAATTGCCCTCCTGTCTTTAGCTTTACTTGTTACGTTCGCTCCTATCTACGGACACGGCAAAAATGTCTTGGGAGAGGTCCCGGGGCTGGTTTACCTGCTCGCAGCCCTGCTTATATTTGACAACCCTTGGTCGGGATTGTTTTTTGGTTTGGCTGTGGCAACTAAACCCATATTCCTTCTTGTTTTGCCCGCTATTGCCGTCGTGTTCTTAATCCAAAAAAAGCGTCCCTCAAGAATTTTTGTGGCTAGCCTGGTTGCTCCAATTCTACTTTGGATTTTGGTCCAGTTCCCGCATGACTCGATTGGCAACATTTTCTCGATTTACACAAACCCTCATAGCACGAATCTGTGGCTATCCATAGGCGACAACGTGGGGCGTTTTGTGTCAGAGGCGCAACCGATCTATGCCCTTATCCTACTAGTGTTGTGGCTTGCGGCAATCACCTTGCGACTTTATCGACGAGAAAAAATTTCTAGCGCTGAACTTGTTGCCGCGACATTTTCGGTCCTAGTCTACCTCGCTTATTTGCGTACAATTGGGTACTACCGCTACTTCTTTCTAGGAGAGATGTTGGCCCTTATGTATCTGCCAATAAGTTTATTTTCGCTTGCGACCATTAAATTTAAATTCCTACACGCTAGGGTGCCTCCTTTAATAGTGGGGGGGCTTGTGTTGGCACAATTGTTCCAAACCGTCACGCATTCTTGGGTTGTCGATGGTTACGATTCATACAGGACAAGAGATCTGTCTGTAGCTCTTTCGCGGATAGGTGCTGCACAGCTTGTGTATGTCTATAATGCACCAGAGCTAATAAACTTTCTACCGTCCAACAATTACATGCAGTACGCTAAAGTCACGGACACCATTATACTTGGCGAAAGTACTATGCCTACCCTCCAGACGGGCAAGCCAGACATTGTTTTGGCGCACTTTCGAGATTCCTCCATGCCGCTTCTCGGCTGGTATAAAACACGCGTTAAAGTAGACGACTATGTAATAATGGAGAAATAATGAGAATTAGCTACATAGTCACCGGCAGGTATCCAACCGAACGTGCTTATGGAATTCAAATCAACAAAACCGTAGATGCTCTTCGCTCGCTCGGAGCGGAAGTAGTGGTTCGTTCTCCTGCACTGAGCTTGCAGGGCATACTTGCCCTTGGGCCGGTTGGCTACTGGCTACGGACAATAATATTTGTGAAATGGCTCTGGCTCTCCGGGGCGTTACGTGGCCAAGACGTGCTTTACACCCGCGACCCGCTAGCTGCTCGTTTGCTTGCGTTGGTAAGCCATAAAATATTCCTTGAGCTCCACGATATTGGTAGAGCAAGTTCTACCCGTGTGGCTGTTCGTAAGGTGAGTGGGGTGTTCGTCATCAGCAAGGGCTTAGCACTGCACGTTCATTCGTGGGACACCGGGTGGGCTAAAATAGCCGTGATCCCAGACGCTGTGGATATCGATAAATTTTCCGTGCCGATAGAACAAGCGCAAGCGCGCGAGCAATTTAATTTACCAACAGACAAGAAGATTGTTTTGTACGCTGGATTGTTCGATGAGTGGAAGGGGTACAAGACTTTGCTGGAGGCGTCAAAACAATTTGGATCGGACACGAAGCTCGTAATGGCCGGAGGTAGGGAAGAGCAAGTGGCCGCTCTTTCGAAAGAATACCCAGCCGTGCGATTTTTGGGCTGGACAGATTACGACAAACTCCCTGTTTTGCAAAAAACAGCAGATGTGCTTGTGCTACCAAACTCGGCCAGATTTGAGATTTCGCGCGTGTACACCTCACCACTTAAGCTCTTTGCCTATATGGCATCTGGTGTACCCATAGTAGCCGCTGATTTGCCTAGTATACGTGAAGTATTGGACGAAGATTCTGCTTTGTTTGTAGTTCCGGATGACCCGGCCGCCCTTGCAAGCGGGATTACCACCCTGCTTGCCAACCCGGCCCTTGGCCAACGGTTAGCCTCAAAAGCTTTCCATCGTGTTCAGACTTGTACATGGCAAAAGCGGGCACGTGCTATACTAGACTTTCTACAAAAACATGCGCACCACAATAGTAATTCCAACTTACAACGAGGCGGTTAATATAGGTGAGCTGGTTAGGCGCATCCGGGTTGCCGTGCCCGAGGTCCACATTGTGGTGGTAGACGATAATTCACCTGACGGTACAGGTAAGCTTGTGCAGGACATCGCCCAGTCAGACGGGCAGGTTAGTCTGTTTGCTCGACCCGGTAAAGAGGGTTTGGGTCTGGCATATGTGGCGGGTTTTAAAAAGGTTTTGACCGATAGTTCCATCACCCACGTCGTAATGATGGACTCGGACTTGTCGCACGACCCGGCCGTTTTGCCGGCAATGCTTAAAGCTGCCGAGAGTTTCGAATTAGTAGTTGGCTCTCGTTATGTAAAAGGTGGCGGTACAGTGGGTTGGGAGTTGTGGCGCCGAGCACTTTCTTTCTGGGGTAACTTTTACGCCCGAGTTGTAGCCGGCTTGCCAATCCATGATTGCACGGGAGGTTTTAATTGTATAAACGCGAATAATCTCCGCTCGCTTGATCTTGGTTCGATCAACGCAACTGGGTACGCCTTCATTATGGGCTTGAAGTTTCGTCTTATCAAAAACGGTGCTTCTGTCACAGAGGTTCCTATTGTCTTCCGTAACCGCACGGGGGGAGAGTCCAAAATGTCGAGCAAGGTAATTGCTCGATATTTTAATGAAGGTATACTGGCACCATGGAAGATGAGATTCAAAAGAGTAACACGTGCGTAGCTTGCCTCACTAGAGCTTGGCGCAGATTTGGTTCGAAGAATAGTTTCGACATATTTAAGTGTGCCAAATGCGGTACCTTATCGGTGTTGCCCACACCCCGGGTAGAGCCAAACTTGTATGAGCAGAATTATTTTGAAGGCGGCAAAGAAGGTTTTGGCTATGTTGATTACGACAAAGATAAGGAGGCAATGCGCGGCGTTCTTACTCGGATATTGGAGGAACTCGAGGGGGTTAGTTCTGGTCGAAATTTATTGGATGTGGGGGCCGCCACGGGCTATTTCTTAGATCTTGCCCGAGCCCAAGGATGGCAGACAAGCGGTGTTGAGATATCACCTTTTGCTTCAGAGCGTGCTCGCGCCAAAGGCCTCTCGGTCATTACTGGCACTCCCGGAGATTTGCCTGGAGGGCATAAATTTGATGTTATAACTCTTTGGGATGTGATAGAGCACATGCCCGAGCCAAATCTAGATGTAGATTTGTTGGCAGAGATGCTTTCGCCGGGGGGCGTACTTGCCATTATCACGCCCGATGCCACCTCGTTGTATGCCAGATTGCGAGGTCTATCTTGGCATCTACTGGTGCCACCCGAGCATATTAACTGTTTCTCGAGACGCGGCTTACGTCTCTTTCTCGAAAGGCATGGTTTCGAAATTCTCAAGGAGAAAGTGCCAGCTAAGTGGTTTGCCTTAGATTACGCTTTTCACATCCTCGCTTCGTCGACCGGGTACAAAATATTTGATCATATCTCCAGTTTTATATCGGGTAACTTCCTTGGCAGATTAGCATTACCAATCAACTTTTGTGATAACGTTTATGTGATTGCTCGCAAGAGATGACAAATCGTAACACCAAAGTTGTTTTGACCCTCTTGGCTGTATTGATGGCGGTTGGTCTCTGGCACGCTTGGCCCCTCACCTCGGTTGTTTTCGACGAGAATTATTTCGCGGGAGGGGTTCTACGTGCTCTTCAGGCCCACTCTATTTTTCCTCAAGGTATCGATGTCCCTTATGGCACGCTGACTTTCTACGGTAGCTATTTGTTGATGTTGCCGATGCTTATTTTGATTTTGCCTTTTACCAATTTCTCAATCCTTGGACTTATCCAAATACTCAACACCCATACCTGGCTTGCGTATTTGCCAGTACGCTTGCTTAGCCTCGTTGCGTTCATTGTCTTGCTCGTAATCACTGAAAGATTTTGGAGGAAGCTTATGAATGAGGAATCTGGACGCTTGGCTCTGCTAATTCTCACTTTTACTACATTTTTACCCCTCGTCATGGTCCATACCGGCAAAGTTTGGACGATTTCCACCGTGTTACTGCTTTGTTCTTTCATGGCGCTCTCGCGTTCCCGAGGGGCTGATTGGTTCGCTCTTGTTTCGATTGTTACCTCCTTTTTAGCCTTCTCCAATTTTCCAATCATGGGCATAGCCCTGATTAACCTGCCCATTTTGTTATGGCAGAATCGGGCCAGCAGAGCCAGCCTAAAGCGTCTTGGCATGTTTGTGCTTGTTGGCGCCACTTTCTTTGTAGTTATTGTGCTTACGAATTCGGCTGGTATCAGGATGCAGGTCTTAAGTATCTTCCAGGTGTACACTTTCTCACCCGAAGCTCAGGCTATTAATTTACCTTTCCTTTCGTCCCTCTCTCTAAACATTTATAAAGTTTTACGATTCTTTCCTTTACTTTTGGTTGCCATGCTTTTGGCCGTGCGTTTGAAATTGCATGACAAACGTTTGGCATATCTCTCACTTGTTTATACTGGCGTATACATTTTGGTCATCAGCGTGGTGGCACGTTGGTCAACCAGTCTTGATAGCCTCGTGCGCTATCTGTTGCCAGTTCCGTTTCTTCTCTCTCACTTTATCTCTTCGTTTGATTGGCGAAACTCCCGCGCGCTAAAAGTTCTTGCTGTGATCTCACTTGTGGGGGGTGTTTATATGGCGGGTATCATAGCAAGGCCGACTACTTATAATCAGGCTTCGGTGTGGGTTATCTCGAATCTTGCTCGAGAAGACACCTTTATCCTGAACAAAGCGAGCCCGGAGCTTGCTCTGCCAATGAATGAAAAGTCGTACTCATTTACAAGACCAGAGTTTTGCGCTAGCCTTTGTCAGGCTGTGCGCTCGGCGGCGCTCACTCCGGATTTCAAACCTGTTGTTATCACCGAACAATCTGTGGCCTCCAGCAGTACTTTGCGCCCAGGCTACGTGATAATGAATGAAAAGGAGGAGACTCTTGGCCAGCCATATTTTGTATTCACGTCGGGCGTGCCCGATGGGGAGGAGCTTATCCTCGACACTGTGGCTGACTATTTCAGCCCGGCCTTTTGGCGCATTCACCGTTTAGGCCGCAACATTTACGTTTACAAGACAGATAAATGAACTCTACAAACATAAAAAAATTTTGGCCAGCGTTCCTGTTCTGTTTACCTATCTTGACTCTATTTTTTATTTTTCGCCAGGTTCTTTTTTCAGATGCAATTTTTTCACACCTTGATGTACTGATAAATTACCTGCCCTACTTTGACGCGCTTTATCACTCCCCCCAATCTTTGCAGGCCGGTATCATTGCCGGATTCCCAATCTCGGCTTCAGTTTCTACCACCTGGTTTAATCCTCTTAACAGTATATTATTTCACCTTGCCGACGCTTTCACTGTCTTTAGATTTCTAGACATGTTTTATCTCTTAGTTGCCTATGTTGGCACGTATTTTTTTGCTCGCAAGATTGGGATAAGCCACCTGGCGGCGATTTTTACCGGTGCGGTGTATATTTTTGCCGGCCAAGTTATGCTCTGGTCCGAAACTATCATCATCACCTCATACTACGCGATTTTACCACTAGCATTTTTACTGATCGAACACGCTAGACGTAAGCCATGGAGAATTCGCTACCTTTCACTTATAACTTTGGGTGTTCTTCTCGGTTATGCCTGGATTGCCGGTCACGTGCAGTTTGCCATTTTTGTTTTTGCCGCAGTGGGCGCATATATGCTTTACTGCGCTTGGCAAGATATGCCATCAAGCGCGTCGAGGAGCTCTTACTGGGCAAGACAAATAACCTCTATCTTAGCAGTGTTCACGGTTGCGACGGTTATCGGGTGGCCGCAGATTTGGCAGATACTGGAACTCTTACCGGTCACGGCTCGCTCCGCCGGAGTCTCATTCGCCGCGGCCTATGGTTACGCGTATGCTCCACATCACATGTTGCACTATCTTTTACCGAATTTGCAGATACCATATTTGTCTTTGCCCCAGTCATTCCAAAACTATATAGGCATCTTGCCGCTCGTCATAATTGTTTTTGGCCTCTGGCACTTTGGTCGAGAGTTTTCTCGCCAACCTACAAGGCGGTTCTTTTTTTGGAGTTTTTTCCTTTGTTTGCTTACCGCTGTTTCTTTTTCACCAATTATTTTGCTCTTCCACTATCTTCCACTCCTGAAAACATTTCGTGAGGCTATTCGGATTATGTTTGTAGGCGATTTTTTCCTGGCTATCCTGGGTGGTTTTTTGCTTGACCTACTCTGGAGTCGCCGCCAAGTTGTCGAGACTTCCTTGAATCGCTTGCTCTCATTTGTTCGACCACTGCTAACTTGGGTGATTCTGCCGGTAGCTTTCGTTGCCACTCTTGCGCGTTACTTCGCCTTTGACCAGATGGAGAAATATCTTGACCAATACTTCCTTGCTCACCGTTATGCTAGTACTGTTGGTGGTTACCCACCCGAGCATTATTTTGCCATCATTCGCTCGATGCTACATCAGGTCATTGACCAATTTACTTTGGCAGACTTGGGCATGCTGGCCCTTATCGTGTGCGGATTCCTATCAATCTACCTACTTACGCACTTAACAAAACTAAG
>Ga0209542_10008486_pt1 | contig 19168 bp, 16 predicted proteins | sample RifCSPhighO2_01_FD_184028 | JGI IMG/M metagenome (GOLD analysis project Ga0209542, IMG submission 184028) | Soil microbial communities from Rifle, Colorado - Rifle CSP2_plank highO2_0.1 (SPAdes) (version 2) | ecosystem: Environmental > Terrestrial > Deep subsurface > Rock core/Sediment ...
CAAGACACAGTCGCAATGATAATAAACGATTTAATTGTGGTTGGAGCAGACCCTGAAGTGATAAATATGTATGCTGGAAGCGGGACATCAGATTGGTTCGAAGATTTAGAAAGAGCAGAAGATTTAATTGTCGGATGGAAGAAAGCTTGCGATATTGCTGGAACAACTTGGGGTGGAGGAGAAAGCCCTACATTAAAAGGAATTATTGAACCAAATGCTGGTGAAATTTTAGGTTCAGCAACAGGAATTATAAAACCCAAAGATAGATTAACTCTTGGAAATAAATTAACTGTTGGAGATAGAATTCTTTTAATAGAAAGCAGTGGAATTCATGCAAATGGATTAACTCTTGCAAGATTAATTGCAGACAATCTACCCCTTGGCTACGCAACTGAATTATCTGATGGATCTATGTATGGAGAAGCTTTATTAAGCCCAACTCATATTTATGCAAAGTTAGTAAGAGATTTATTTGAGCAAGGAATCGATATCCATTACATGGTTAATATAACGGGACATGGATGGAGAAAACTTATGAGAGCGACTAGAGATTTTACCTATGTTATCAATGGGGTTCCCACGCCTCAGCCTATTTTTGAATTTATCCAACAGCAATCAGGCAATGATGATTCTGAAATGTATGGAAATTTTAATATGGGAGCAGGATTTGCAATTTTTCTTCCGCAGGCAGATGTAGAAAAAGCAATCGAAATAGCAAGAGATAACCATTCTATGGATGTATTAAATGCTGGAGTTGTTCAAGAAGGACATAGACAAGTAATTATTCAGCCCAAAAATTTAAAATACTCTTCGGAAACTCTGGAGGTGCGATAAAAATGAGAGAAAGATTGGCAAAAACTGCAGCTAGGTTATTGTGTCCTCACGGATAATTATGGCTATTCAGGAAATTAGAGTAGTGTCCAAAGATAAAGACCTAAAAGGTCAGGGAGTTTCTCAAGAGGCTCAAAGAGCAATTGGTGTCCCAGGTCTTGAAAAAGTTAGGACAGCAAGAGTATATCGTTTGGAAGGCATCACAGAGTATGATGCCCAAAGACTTGCAGAAACTCTATTTTGTGAGCCAATTGATCAAGAATATACGCTTAATGAACCTATTATTACGGACGCACAAAATATTGTCGAGGTTGCTTATAAGCCTGGCGTAATGAATCCCGAAACGTCCTCCATAATAAAATCTGCACAAGACTTGGGTATAAATATGATAGCAGCCGATTCCAGTACAGAATATGGTTTTTATGGTTCAGTTGGTTTAGAGCAAGTTAACGAAATTGTTGATAGATTATTAATTAACAAGATAGTAGAGAGAGTAATTTATGAAAGACCAAAAACACTAATTATTACTGGTGAACCTGGATCTGTTAAAACAATACCTATTAGAGGTGCTTCTTCCGAACACTTACTGGTTTTATCCAAAGATAAACTATTCCTTGATCTTGCGGAAATGCAAACGGTTCAGGATTATTTCGTTGAGTTAGGTAGAGATCCCACAGATTGCGAATTAGAAATAATTGCGGCACGTTGGAGCGAGCACTGTGGGCACAAAACTTTCAGGGCGAAGGTAATAGTTGATGGAGTTGAAAAGCCGCCATTATTTACAAGAATTAGCGAGACAGCAAGAAAATATTTTGGGGACATAGTTGTTTCTGCTTTTGATGACAACTCAGGGGTAATGCGATTTTATGAAGGTCAAGCAATTTGTGGTAAGGTTGAAACTCACAATAGTCCTTCTGCTATAGAACCTTATGGAGGTGCAATGACAGGAAGCGGCGGAGTTTTCAGAGACATTTTAGGTACTGGGCAAGGAGCAAAAGTAATTATTTCAACAGATATGTTTTGTTTTGCTCCGCCTGACTTAGATTCTTCTAAACTTCCCCAAGGTACACTACGTCCCGATTATTTACAAAGAAGAGTTGTTGCAGGCGTAAGAGATTACGGAAATAGAATGGGGATTCCTACCAATAACGGTTCAGTCCACTATCACGAAGATTTTAGAGCTAAACCGACTATTATTGTAGGAGCCTACGGAATTTTGCCAGAAATAAAAGCTCAAAAAGGTGAGCCCAAAATAAATGATTTAGTGGTTGCCATTGGTGGTAAAACAGGTAGAGACGGAATTCATGGGGCAACATTTTCTTCTGGTGAAATGACTGATCAGACAATCAATGTTAATTCTTCTGCTGTTCAAATTGGAAATGCTATTGAAGAAAAACGAATGGCAGATGCAATAATTGAGGCAAGAGACAAAGACTTAATAAGAGCAATTACTGATTGCGGAGCAGCGGGTTTCTCTTCGGCGATTGGAGAAATGGGAGAAAATACCGGAGTCACAATAGATATAAGCAAGGCTCCGCTTAAATATCCAGGACTTGCTCCGTGGGAAATTTGGCTATCTGAATCTCAGGAAAGAATGGTTACTGCAGTTGATCCAAGAAATATTGAAGAATTTTTAGCAGTTTGCAAAAAATATAATGTAGAAGCTTCAATTCTTGGACAATTTGATGGAAGCAATAAGTTAACCGTAAGATTTGGAGATCAAATAGTTGTAGATTTAGATTACCCTTTTTTAAAAGATGGTTTACCACAAAGAGTAATGACAGCTCATTGGGAAAAACCAAAGTTTGACGAGATTATTCCTGAAATGCCATCAGACTGGGTGGATACACTAAAGAGAGTTTTATCCCATGGAAATGTTTGTTCCAAAGAGCCAATAATTCGTCAGTATGATCATGGTGTTCAGGGAACAAATGCATTGCCCCCATTTAGCGGAGAAAATTTTGACGGGCCAAATGACGCAGTTGTCCTTACTCCTATTTTGGGGAAGTCTTATGGAGTGGTTCAGTCTCATGGAATTAATCCAGTATTAAATCGAATTGATCCTTATTGGGGAAGTGTTTGGGCAACTGCAGAAGCAATGGCAAATTATGTAGCAGTTGGTGGAGATCCAGACCAAGCAGTTTTAATAAATAATTATATTTGGCCTTTTCCCGATGAGGAATCAATGGGGTCACTAGATAGATCTGTAGATGCAGTAGTTGATTGTATGAATGCACTTAAAAGACCAGTAATTTCGGGAAAAGATAGTTTGTCTTCAACATACAGGGGAAAAGATGGAGGAGTCATAAAAATTCCACCAGTTTTATGCATCTCAGTATTTGGAAGAATTCCTAATGTAGAGCGAACGGTTAGCTCTGATATCAAAAAACCAGATTCAAAACTTTATTTAGTTGGAGGATTGGATGTTAATATGGGAGGCTCAACTTATTACGATATTAGTGGATTAATTGGTAACGAAGTTCCTAAAGTTGATTTAGAGATTTTACCAAGAGTATTAAGAGGAGTGTATCAAGCAATAAAATCTGGTGAAGTATTAGCTTGTCACGATGTTAGCGAAGGAGGAGTTATTAGCGCAGTAGCAGAAATGGCTTTTGGCGGAGATTGTGGAGTGCAATTAGATTTAGATGCTCAAATTCTGCGACCTGACATGTTTTTATTTAATGAGACAGCCGGAACATTTATAGTTGAAGTGGAAGATGAAGAATCAGCAGAAAGATTGTTTGGAGATCTTCCTCATATGAAACTGGGAAAAACATTAAGCGACAAAAATATTAGCGTAAGAACTGAGGAGAATGAATTGTTTTCAATTTCAACAGATGAATTAAAACACGCCTGGCAAGAGCCATTAAGGAGAATATTTCATTGACAGAACGAATACCACAAGTCTGTGTGTTAAAAACAGATGGCATCAATTGCGATGAAGAGACAGTAAATGCATTTGCTACGGCTGGAGGAAAACCAAAAACAGTTCATGTCAATGAACTTCGTTCAAAAGAGGATAGTTTGAGCAATTACCAAATTCTAGCAATTCCCGGCGGATTTTCTTACGGAGATGACATCGCATCTGGTAAAATATTGGCTCTTGAACTGAATACTTATTTAGCAGATCAAATCGAAGATTTTGTAAATGGTAAGAAAGGTCTGGTCTTAGGAGTTTGTAATGGATTTCAGGTATTAGTTAGAACAGGTCTTCTTCCATTTGGAACAATGGGAGGAATACAGTCAACACTTGCCAATAATGATTCTGGTCATTTTGAATGCCGCTGGATAAATCTCAAAGCCGAAGAAAATAATGCCTGTGTTTTTTTGAATGGAATGAATGGTACAGTTTCTTATCAAGTAGCTCATGGTGAGGGAAAGTTTTTTGCAAGGAAACCAGAATTAGAAAGAATCGAAACAGAGAAATTGGTTGTATTTCGTTATTGCGATAAGGTAGGAAATTCAACACAAGAATATTCTCTTAATCCCAATGGATCATTAAATGCTATTGCTGGAATTACAGATCCAACTGGTAGGATTCTTGGTTTAATGCCACACCCCGAAAGGTTTATAAGACCAACGCAACATCCCAATTGGAGAAGAATGCCAGAAGATTTTGCTCCGGAAGGTCTTCAGATTTTTCAAAAGATGGTTGATTACGCTTCGCAGATGTAATTTAGGCTCCCCTCTGATATAATTTCCCCACTATGGATCAGGAGAATATTCGGAATTTTGCGATTATTGCGCATATTGATCACGGCAAATCAACTTTGGCAGATCGCATTATGGAAATATGCGGTGCCATCGGAAAAAAACACGAGGAGCAAATATTAGATAGTCTTGAGCTTGAACGGGAGCATGGAATAACTATAAAACTTAAAGCAATAAGGCTCACTTATCGTTCACAAGCTCCAAATTCAAAATTACAAATTCCAAATAAATTCCAAATTCAAAATTCAAATTCCCAAAATAGTTTAGAGATTAGAAATTCGGATTTAGAGTTTACAAATTCATCTTATCAATTGAATTTGCTTGATACGCCGGGACACGTGGATTTTTCTTACGAAGTTTCAAGATCTCTTGCATCTGTTGAAGGAGCATTGTTAATTGTTGACGCAACACAAGGAATTCAGGCTCAAACCCTTTCCAATTTTAACTTGGCAATGAATGCCAACCTTACACTTATCCCAGTTATTAACAAAATCGATATGCCTTCGGCAAATATTCTCAAGACAACTGCGGAACTTATGGATTTAGGATTCAAAGAAGACGAAATTATAAAAGTTTCAGCCAAAACCGGAGAAAATGTGGAAAAGTTACTTTCGGAAATTATTGAAAAAATTCCTCCGCCACGACAAATTTCGGAAAAACTTTCCGCTCTAATTTTTGACTCAAGCCTTGAGTCAAAACCGGAGAAAATGTGGAAAAGTTACTTTCGGAAATTATTGAAAAAATTCCTCCGCCACGACAAATTTCGGAAAAACTTTCCGCTCTAATTTTTGACTCAAGCCTTGATCCCTACAAAGGAGTTGTCGTGACATGCAGACTTTTTGGCGGTTGCCTAAAAGTTGGGGACGAAATCTCTTTTTTAGCAACTAAATCTAAAGGCAGTGTTCTTCAAGTAGGCTATTTGACACCAAAACCGAATTACACACAAGAGTTAAAATCCGGAGAAGTTGGCTTTATTGTTACAAACATAAAAGATTTGTTGCAAGTTAGAGTTGGAGATACGATAACTCATCCAAAAGAGATGGCAAAACCATTGCCTGGATACCGGCAGGCAAAACCCGTAGTTTTCCTTTCCTTTTTCCCGACGGATTCATCGGAGTTTCAAAAAATGAAAGAGGCTTTTGAAAAACTTAAATTAAACGATGCAGCTTTGGTATATTTACCTGAATCTTCTATTTCCTTAGGACAGGGTCTTCGTGTTGGTTTTCTAGGACTTCTTCATGCCCAGATTACTCAGGAAAGACTTGAGCGTGAATACGGTCTGGATATTATAGTTACATCACCTTCCGTTAATTTTATTATTGACGGTAAGATTATTAACAAACCTTCCGAATTTAATCCAGGTCCACAATCTCAGGTTGAAGAACCATATGCCAAGATTACAATTTTTGCTCCTGCCAAATACTACGGGCAACTAAACGAACTGATTTATAAAAAACGGGGGACAATTGAAAATGCACAAAATATCGGGGCGTCGCAAAAAATTGAGGCAATTATTCCGCTTCTTGAGATACTAATCGGTTTTTATGATGACTTGAAGTCTCAAACCTCAGGCTATGCTTCTTTTAACTTTGAGGTAGTTGACTGGCGGCCGGCTAAATTGGTAAAGCTGGATATTTTGGTTAATTACGAGCCGGTCGAAGGACTTGCTCAGGTAATTCCTGTTGCAAAAGCAGAAGAATTCGGCAGGAAACTTGTGGCAAGACTAAAAGAAGAAATTCCCCGTCAAAATATTCCGATTCCCATACAGGCTGTTATTAATTTTGCGAAAATAAAGGGCGCCGCCCAGAGGGCTCTGCCTGGCGGGGGAGTGGGTGGAAAAATTTTGGCGCGCGAAACAATCGCTTCCTACCGAAAGGACGTTACAGCAAAACTATATGGCGGAGATGTTACCCGGAAAACGAAACTTTTAGAAAAACAGAAAAAAGGGAAAAAACGAATGAAGAAATTTGGTCAAATAGAGATACCACAGGAAGCTTTTCTAGCGGTCTTAAAAATATAAAATTGAAACGTGGAGTTTATCATAAGCACTTCGATCGCACTCAGTGTAAACGAAGTCAAAGGAGAGCGGTATTAAAGATTTAAAAGTTAAAGAATAAAAAGAAGAAAGCCTCCAATAATTGAAAGTATTATTCCAAAAGCTCCTATTCCAATTATTATATCTCCCGGTCCGGACGGCGCCATAGTTGGCGTAGGTGTTGCAATTGTAGAAGTTGGCGTAGTAGGTTGGGCAACAGCAACTGTAATTGTTTGCGCGCAGTTTGTGGAGCTGCTTACTCCGTCACTATTATCTGTTAAAGTTGCACTTGATAAGAAAGTGCCGGCGTCGTTATATGTATAAGAAATCTGAGCACTTACGGTACTTGTTCCAATTCCTCCTCCCGAAGTAACATCCTGAACCGTACCATCTCCAAAACTGAATGCAACTTTATTAATTGTTCCGTCTGAATCACTGCCCACTGTTGTAAATGTCAGTGAATATGGAGCCTCACCGGACAAAGCTTTATCCAAGGATAAAGATGTACAAATTGGAGGTTGATTTGACCCCCCAGTACCAGGCGCAGAAGTTGGGGCCGGGGTTAAAGTTAATGTTGACGTTGGGGCTGGGGTTGTTTGAGGTGTCTCTGTTGGAGACGGAGTTAAAGTCTCTGTTGGGGCCGGAGTTATCACTGCTTCTTCTGTGATAGTTACACTTGCTGGAGTTGTGGAGGATAAAACATTGGTATTAAACTGATCTCCCTGACCTGTTAAAACTTGCGTTTCGCTGCCAAAGGCAATTGGGGTAGTAGTACCTTCGGTAGAAGCAATTGCTTTTAAGGTAAGAGTACCCACCTTAGTATTATTATTTTGTATAAATGCGCTTGGATTTCCTCCTACTGCAAGATCTACTGTTATTTTTCCGGTTGAGTCAAATGTTGGAGTAGGGGGTTTACTTTTATCAAAACCGGGAAAAACATTTGTATCAATACTCAATCCACTTCCTGATTTTTCTAATTTAGTCGGGTCATATGAAATAACTAAATGGACAAAGCTGACGAAATTACTGTTTGGGCTAATCATTATATCAAATGTCACATCTTGTCCAACCGCAGTTGTTGCGGAAGAAGGCTTAAAAGAAAGAGTTGTTGATGGAGCGGCTCTACTTTTGAGTTCCTGTTGTTTCCCTACAAGATAAACCGTAAGAGGAATTGCTATGAGAAGAATTACTGCAAGACCGAATAAAATTAGCTTTTTCGGAGTCAAGAAAGACATATAAACCTTAATTTATCGTATAGAAGAAAAAACACTATGTCAACCCCGATTAGATCGGGGCCAAGCATTATAGACTATAGGTTATTGACAGTAAAAATATTTTGTTGTATAAACTAGCAATCACTTTGCTCAAGTGATACCCGCCTGCCGGCAGGCAGGTTTTTTAATCAAAATTATAAATCTTATGGCAACTAAAAGTAAAAAAACAATTATGCCACTATTTGATAACGTTCTAATAAAGCCTCTTGAGGCAGAAGAAAAGACTCCAAGCGGCATTATTCTTCCTGACTCTGCAAAAGAAAAACCGCAAGTAGGTCTTATTATGGCAGTCGGTTCTGGTTTCACAAACAAAGACGGAAAACTAATTCCGATGATTGTAAAAGTAGGGCAAAAAGTAATGTATAAAAAATGGGGCGGAAATGAAGTTAAGGTCGATAATGAAGAATGGACAATTGTTGAGCAAAAAGATATCCTGGCAATTATAAATTAATATGGCAAAACAAATTAAATACAGCGCAGACGCAAGGCAGTCTTTGATAAACGGAGTAAATAAATTGGCGGATGCAGTTGTTACAACTTTAGGACCAAAGGGAAGAAACGTTGCCCTTGATAAAAAATGGGGAGCTCCAAATGTTGTACATGATGGGGTTACTGTTGCAAAAGAAATAGATCTCGAAGATCCATTTGAAAACATGGGAGCACAGCTTGTTAAAGAGGCTGCAAGTAAGACAAATGATGTTGCCGGAGACGGAACTACAACCGCAACAGTTCTTGCTAGAGAAATTGTTAATCAGGGATTTTTAGCAGTAAACAGCGGATATAATCCAATGCTTTTAAAACAAGAAATTGACGAAGCCTTACAGAGTGTATTAAATGATTTAAATAAATTAAAAGCAGATATAAAAGGAGATGATATTGAGAAGGTCGCGACAATTTCCGCTCAGAATGAAGATATAGGTAAAAAAATTGCCGAGGCACTAAACAAAGTGGGCAAAGATGGAGTTGTTACAGTTGAAGAAGGAAAGGGTCTTGAATTATCAATCGATTACAAAGAAGGAATGGAGTTTGACAGAGGTTATGCTTCATCTTACTTTGTAACAAACCCTGATAAAATGGAAGCGGAAATTGATGATCCCTATATTCTTATTACGGATAAAAAAATTTCAAATCTTGCCGAACTTTTGCCTTTTCTCGAGAGTTTGGTAAAAGTTTCCAAAAACTTTGTAATTATTGCAGATGAAATAGAAGGAGAGGCGCTTGCAACTTTAGTTGTAAATAAGCTTAGAGGAACATTTAATGCAATAGCTATTAAGGCGCCGGGTTTTGGAGACAGACGAAAAGAAATGCTTGAAGACATAGCAAGTCTAACCGGCGGAACTGTAATTTCGGAAGACACAGGAAAAAAATTTGAAAGCGTAACCTTAGAGGATTGCGGAAGAGCAGACAAAGTTTGGGCAGATAAGGAAAATGCAAGAATAATTGGAGGAAAAGGAAAAGCAGTAGGTATTAAGGCAAGAATAGCCCAATTAAAAAGAGCGATCGACTCATCAACGTCTGATTTTGACAAAGAAAAATTGCAGGAAAGATTAGCAAAACTTTCGGGAGGAGTTGCCGTAATAAATGTTGGAGCGGCAACCGAAGTTGAACTTAAGGAAAGAAAAGAAAGAGTCATTGATGCGGTTGCCGCAACGAAAGCAGCAATAGAAGAAGGAGTAGTTCCCGGTGGAGGAATTGCATTATTCAGAACAAGAGAGGTTTTGGTAACAGGCAGTACAAAAGTTGAAACGTCTGATTCTCCAAGCAATAAGCAAATATTTGAGCTGACACAACATAAAAATCCCGGAAATCAAATCTTATATAATGTTTTATCTGCTCCCTTAGTTTATATCTTAAAGAATTCTGGAAGAGATCAGCTTTGGATAAACGATACTGTAAGGAAAATAAAATTTAGTGAAGGAGAAAAAGGCAAAAACAAAAACAACTTTGGATTTAATGTATCAACTATGAAGTTTGGGGATATGATTGAAATGGGAATAATTGATCCTGCAAAAGTAGCAAGACTTGCTCTTCAAAATGCAGTATCTGTTGCAGGAATGATCTTAACCACAGAAGTATTAGTAACTGATATTCCCGAGAAAAAAGAGCCAATGCCTCCTATGCCGCCCGGTGGAATGGACTACTAATAAAATTTAGAGTTCAGAATTCAGAATTCAGAATTATCTCCTCGAAAAAAACTTTTTTCTGCTATAATTATTTTTACTTTCATTTTGGTCTATGAAAAAAATGCTTTTCTATATCACCCCCTTTTTGGGAATAGTGATTATTTTTGCCGGTGTCGTTTTATTTTTAAATCAGAATTCCGGCAAAGGGGCTTTACAGGTAACGTCTACCCCTCAAAGCCAAGTATATTTAAATGGTCAGTTAATCGGCGAAACTCCGCTTAGTAAACGCGATCCGAAGGATGGGATTCCTATTGGAAATTATAGAATAAGGTTAATTCCAAAAGAAGGAAATTCTAAGCCCTATGATGAGCAGATCACAATTAACAAGTCTACATTAACAGTTGTTGATAGAACTTTTGGAGAAAATTCATCGGGCAGTGTTATAACATTAATACCTCTAGCAAATAAAAAAGACACAGAGCTTATGGTAATTTCTTTTCCGGATAAAACAAATGTATTTTTAGATAATAATCAAAGGGGAGTAACACCTATTCTGCTTAAAGATGTAACAGAATCGGATCATGAGCTAAAACTTACAAAAGAAGGATATTTGGACAAAACCCTGCGAATTAGAACCGCTCCGGGATTTAGATTAAAATCAATTGTTTTTTTAAGTGTAGATCCTAATGTGGCAAGCGCATCTTCTCAAACTCCGTTAACTACTCCCCAAGTTCCTAAAGTCGCAAAAATAACAGTTCTTGATACACCGACAGGTTTTCTTAGAGTAAGAGAAGATAGTTCTATAACATCATCTGAAATTGGAAGAGTATCTCCGGGAGATAGTCTTGAGTTAGTAGCGGAAAAAGAGGGATGGTTCCAGATAAAAATGACGGACGGAAAAACAGGCTGGATCAGCTCCCAATACGCCAAGAAGGAATAGCTCCGAGAGATGAGGAAATTAGAGCATATTATTCAGCTTTCTGAATACCATGAAGTAATGCCTCTGCTTTCCCTTTCGCATCTTGCCAATTTTTGTCAGCTAGTGAATCTTGTTCAGCATTAAGTATTTTTGAGGTATGGGTTAATCTGCTACGTTTATTCGGGCAACACTCGTCTAGCACTACGTTACAGGCAATTAATGTCAACCGTTGATTGCTCCCGAACGCAAAATCGTTACGGTTTTTTTCTATATCTTCTTTCAATTGTTCGCAGCTCATGTTTGCACTGGGCAATTATATAAAATTTAGGCTATTTAGTCAAACTATGAGGTTGGTGATCGGGCGATGGGAGTCGAACTAGGGACGAGTTTTATTTCAAAACATCAAAAAAATTTACGGGGTTATGAAGTAGATGATTCCAATTACCAAAATTACCCAAATAACAACAGTAATCAGAAGAGGTTTATCAGAAAATAAAACTTTTTCGGGGCTTTCTCCCTCGTGTTTTTCATATATATCCTGAATATATCTCATTAAACCGTAAACAACAGGTGCAATTGTTATCATTAGCCACTTTCGGTAGAAAAAAGCCGGAAGAAAATCCGGAAGAATAATGTTTAAGCCCAATTGAAATCCTTTCGGGTTTTCCAGAAACGTAAAAAGTGAATAAAAAACAAAAGTCGAGGTGGCAAATATTGTTGCATAAACATCAAGCAGCCTTTCCGAATAATGAGAAAGAGATTTTCGAATACTTGCAATATTGATATCTTTTATTTGGGAAACCAAAGTGAGCTCGGATTTTCTTTTTCCAACTGCCAAGAACAGAGAAAGAGAAATTGCCGTTAATAAAAGCCAAACCGAGATATGAAATCCACTGGCAAATTCACCCGCATATACTCTTAATATATATCCGGCCGCTATTACGAGGATGTCTGCAACGGCAACAGATTTTAAAAAGAACGAATATAAAAATTGAAGTATTATATAGATTAAAGTAATTATAAAAAAAGTTAAAGTAACATACCTTAGTCCTACATAAAGAGATCCTATTGCAAGAATCGTGGCGATAAAAATAGCCAAACTTATTGGCACGTCTTTATTGGCAAGAGGCCTAAATTTTTTAAACGGATGAAGCCCATCGCTTTTAATATCAAAAATGTCATTTATTATATAAGTTGCAGAAGACAAACCCGATAGAACAATAAAAGCTATTATTACTTTGTCTAAAACCTGGGGGTTAAAAAGTTCTCCGGAAAAAGTTATTGCGGCAAATACTGCCAAATTTTTTATCCACTGCCTTGGCCTTAAAAGTCGTAATATATTAAATGCTAGCTTCATTTTTATCCTTCTCAAGAGCAAAATGTAAAAATAACAAAAAACCGCCGACTAAAATTATAACCATGGCCACTGCAAAAAGTTTTCCCTTGCTTGTTAAAAGAAGAGAAAGAGAACCTAATATAGCAGAAATTATCCAGTAAAACAATGCAACTTTCCGTTGACCAAAACCCATATAGAGTAAAAGATGGTGAAGATGCTTCTTATCATGCCAGAATGGAGATTTGCCTGAAGCAACCCTTCTTATAATTGTAATAGCTCCATCAATCATTGGTACTCCCATAACCAAAATTGCCGTGGCAAGCTTTGCACTTGAAAGGATAGATACTGCGCCAAGCAGTAGATAAATGGACGTAGCTCCGTATCCGGGAAAAATTTTTGCAGGATAGAAGTTGTAGATTAAAAAACCCAAAGATGCTCCTGCCAAAATAAAAGAGAGTTTTGCCGAAATTAAGTTAGTCTGATCTACAACAGGAAATCTTAGGCTCAATATTCCTATCACAATAGCCGATATTGCAACTATTCCAGGCATTTGCCCATCTACGCCTTTGCTCCAATTAAGCATATTCATTACCCATACGAGCCAAATTATAGCAATAAGATCAGAGACTACAAGAATAGAATGATGTCCAAAGAAATCAAACGCGAACCTAAATGTGTTAAGGTAAAGAGTTCCTCCAAAAGGATTTGTAACAAATGGTATTCCTACTCCGCTTCCAACAATTATGAGTCCCGCAATAATATTAAATATAATACGAATATATGGAGATAAGTCGTATTTATCATCTAAGACCCCTACAAAAAGAGAAATAAAAGATGCCAGAAATAGCGCTACGACAATTTTTGTTAACGGAAGAAATAAAATTCCTGCAATTAAAACTCCAATAAATAAAGGAATTCCTCCTCCTCTTGGAACCGGTTTTTTATGAAGAATTGCCGGATGTTTATGTTTCTTAGGATCATCGATAATTCCTAGTTTTTTAATAAAAATAAGAGATAAAGGAGTGACGGAAATCACTGTAATAAAAGAAATTAAAAAAGGCAAAAAAATTATTTCGTACATTTATGTAATTAGGTTAATAGTTCTTAGGATAAAAAGAAAAGATAAAAAGGCAATAAGAACACTCGACACGGCGAGCATACGTGAAATTATTTGTGATTTTTTGTAGATAAAATAACAGATCAATATATTGGAAATTGCAATAAAAATTACAATTCCCAATGGAATAAAAATCATTATTGATGTTCCCAGTCTTTGGTCACCCCAGGGTAATTGATTAAAAAGAGGCATATAGGGGGGCAAGGATCCAAATCTAATTAAAATATAAACAAAAGCCAAAAAAACTATATTAAAAGTTAAGAGAAACCCTCCGGATATTACCTTATCTTTCTTAACTTCATTAAAAAATCCGTTCATAAATAAGAACGTTGTCTATTTTTACAACTCTGCCGTAATTGTATAAAGAAAAAGGGATCTGACTTTGGTCAGGCATAATAATAACTAATTTAGGCTCCTGTTTTAAAAAAGCTTCTCTTGTATTTTCTATGCCGTCCTTATATCCGGTTATATGGTATGCAACTGCATAACGGCCGGGCGGAAGTTTATTTGATAGAGCATAAACCTGAGCGTTGTTTCCCCAGATAAATATGTTATCGTCTTTGTTAGTTTTAGTTTTTATAAACTCCGCAAGCTCATAGTCTACGGGAGTTTTTTTATCGAAAAAGCCCCGATACTCCACTACTGTTTTCCTGCCTGTTATAAAGGAAAAGAAATTCTGATAATAGAAAAAAGTTTTACCATAAAATGAAAAGTTGTTAAGTATTAGGTAAAACGCAACTATAAAGATTAGAAAAAGTGAAAACCGATATTTCTTATCCCAAAACAATAACCCTATTAGAAGGGAAAAGCTCGGAATAAGAACTAAAACATAGTGGGTATAAGGACGCCCCGAAAAAAATGCATTAAAGAGAGAAAAAGCAAACCAGATTAATATAAAAAGAGTTGTTTTTGAAAAAATATTTCTTTTTACAAGAAGAAATAACAAGAATAAAGAAAGAAGTAATAATTTTGAAATAAGTAAGCCTTGAGGAATTATAAATTTATTTCCGTAGCCGACATAGCCTACATTTTGGACAAATGTGGCCTCCAGAAAATATTTAAAGGTAGAAAATCCGTGAAGAAGAAAAAATAAAGCAGATGTGGCTATCGGAAAAAGAAATCCCAATAGGAACGGCAGTAGAAAATAAAGCTGAGCATAAACAATATTTTTAAAATTTGAAATATTTTTTGGTAAATTTAAAATAAAAAGGAATACAAAAAAGGCTGCAAAATCAAAAATACCGACAATTTTAAATAAAAATGCAATTCCAAGGAGAAAACCGGAAAGTATTAAAATATTTTTGCTCAATCTTTCTTTTGCGGCAAAGATTAGAAGACCAGATAAGATAATAGGAAGAAGCATAAAATTTTCCGAGTTTGCAATATTTCCTTCAGCAATAGGAAAGGCAAAAAGGAGTCCGAAAATTGCCGTGGAGAGAATTGCAATTTTGTTCCCTTCCTTTTCCTCAAAAAGTTTTTTTGAGAGTGCAAAAAAAGCAATTAACGCAAGTATTCCAAAAACAACAGATGCCAGTCTTAGCCAAAATTGATCTGAGTTAAAAAAAGAATAAAGAATATAGAGAAGAGGGGGTTTGTTGTCCCAAACGTCTCTATATAATAGCCGACCATTTCTGATAGCCATTCCTAAAACCTGGTATATTCCTTCATCTCCATACCAATAAGGTTCAAAAAGTGAGGGAAGGCGAAGTAGAAAAAAAATAAAAGACGCTGCTAATAGAAACCAAAAATTCCTATTTTTTTCAGCTCTTGCTAAAAATTTCATACATTTAATTCATTCAGCATGACCCTGAGCTTTTCGAACGGGTCATATTTTCTCTGTCACTTTATATTCTAACCTTTTTCCAAACATAAGTTGAGTATGAGAAATAAGAGCCGGAAGAGTTGAAAAGAAAAATCCTACGATTGGAAGAAGTATGAATTCAAGCGGAAAAAGAAATTCCCGGGTTCTGTTTGAAGAGCGAGATTTGGGTCTTGTTCTAAAGTCAATAATTATAAGTATTAAAAGAGCAAAAAGACAGGATGTTAGGATTGTACCTGCAATGCCGGGAAGTTTATAGCCCAAGGTAGTTCTTGAGAACACGGGATTTATAAATGGAATAATATTTGCGGCAACTGTAAGTATAAACCAGTTAACAGGCCATAAAAAATGATCGACCAAAACGTTATATAGCATTACGGTTTTTCTGACGAACGGTACATTAGGAACAGTAAACCACCATTTAATAAATAACGGATCATCGGATACTCCCCATGACCATCTTCTTTCCTGATCGTATTTATTTTTAAGACTCTTAAGGTAGCCATGGGAAAGAGGTGCGTCCATAGAGGTCTGTAGAAATATAGGTTCAACCCACGCTTCTCCTGCGAGTCTATAAAAAGCCTTAAAAAATATTCTATAATCCTCAGGAATTACATCCACGTCCCAATAATCAATCTTCTTTAGTAAGTTAAAAGAAAGTGAATAGGTAGAATTTGCAACCAATTTATCATGCTGAACAAGGACTGCCATTCTCCAAATGCTTCCGAAAAAGGCGATAATGCGGGTTGGTGCGGGGATCTTCCAAAAATTATTATAATTTACATTTGCAGACTGCCAAAACTTGCTATAACGTTTTTCATCGGTTAGGAAGCTATGCGTTAAGTAAGAAAAATATTGTCTATCAAAAATTGAATCGGCATCAACCGAGGAGACGGTTGCAAAATCAATGTCTATTATGCCCCTTTTTATCAATTGTCTATTAGCTTGTTTTCCAGCATATGCTTCGTTTGAGGACTTACCTTTTACCTCGCCTTCTATGTCTGGATGATAAGTCGCAAAAATATTTCCAAAAGTTTCACGAAACTCTTTAATTAGCATATCTGCCTTTCTTTTGCCGTCTTGCTCTCTTTTTTCCATAGCAAGAATTATGAATATTCTTTTTGTAGGAAAAGTTTGGTTTGCAACTGCCTTTATCGTATCTCGGAGTTTATCTACATTTTCCTTAAAGTTGGGAATTATAATAATGTGGTTTACTTTTTCAAAATCCGCAAGACCAGAGGCTTTTTCAAGCCAGTTTTTGCTTTCGGCTTCTTTAATTCTATTGGAGGCAATAAATGAGGTTATTGCAACAGAGAAAGATTTATAGAGCCAGTAGACATCAAAAAATAAAATAAAGTAAGCAACAATGTAGGGTATAGTTAATGAGCCCCATAAGGGAAACAAAATAAGCATCCAGGAGAAAAATCCCGGCAGAATCTCTAACAACCTTCTCGTTTTTATTGGGTATTTTGTAAAAATCTTACTGAAAAATTTTGTCATATCTTAAAAAGACGGCGGGCGTTTTCTGTTGTTTTATTTTCTATTTCCTTAAAAGAAATACCCTTTATCTTGGCCAAAAACTGCCCGACAATTATAACATAAGAAGGCTCGTTTCTTCTACCTCTGTAAGGTTGTGGCGTCAAAAAAGGACTATCTGTCTCGGTTAAAATTCTATCAAGTGGTGTTTTTTTAACTAAATCAGTCAATAGGGTATCTTCTCCGGGAGCAAGGCCCTCATAGGTAATATTTCCGTCAAAACCGATATAAAAACCTAAATCCAAGACCATTTTTAAAAAATCAATATTTCCGGACATGCAGTGGAACATTCCGGGCGGATCTAAAAGATCAGATTTGTAGAATGAAAGAATTTCCAAGATATCTTTTCCGGCGTGGCGATTATGAATTTGAAGAGGAAGTTTTAATTTTAGCGAAATCTCAATTTGTTTTACAAAAACATCTTTTTGAAGTTTTGGATCAACAATTTTATTGCTTTTATATCTAAAATAATCAATCCCTGTTTCACCAATGGCAATAACTTTTGGTTCTATGGCCATTTTTTCCAATTTGATATCCCAATCCTGTTCAAGTTTGTCTGCGTGATGAGGATGAATGCCGACTATTGCATAAAGTTCGCCGGCTGGCGAATCGTATTTTTCCGAAAGCTCAATTGCTTTTTGGCTCGAGTCGATCTTTGTCCCGACGTTTATTATTTTCGAAACACCCACATCAAAAGCTCTTTTAATAGCTTGATCATAGTCTTTCTCAAAAGAGTGAAAATTCAAATGGCAATGAGCATCAATCATAAATGACAAATTAAAAGTTACAAGTTATTAAATTCTTGGAAATAATGGTTTTTCAGATTTAATTTGTGGGATCTTGAATTGTTCTTCGATTTTTTGCGAAGTTTCTGGCAAAAATGGTTCTAAAAGGGCTGCGATTTCTTGAATTTGATCAATAGAGTGAGCCAATACAGATTTTAATCTTCGATCACCTTCTTTAAAAAGATCCCAAGGTTTTTCATCATTAATAAATTTATCAAGTGCTGCGATTTTTTTCCAAACAAAAGAAAGCGCGTCGTTAAAACGAAATTCTAAAATTGCATCCGAATAACCTTCAACAGCTATTAAATGTTCTGAGGTTCGAGTTGCTGATCCCATCTGAACATAATTTGAATTTTCGCAAAGTTTTGCCACTCGGGCTATTAAATTCCCCAATCCATTTGCCAAGTCTGCATTATAAATCTTTTTAAATTTCTCATGCGAAAAGTCTCCATCGGCAAACGGAGAGGTATATCTTAAAAAATAATATCGCAAGGAATCGGAGCCATATTTATTGATAAGTTCTATCGGATCGATTACGTTTCCCAAAGTTTTTGACATTTTTTGTCCGTCTACGGTTATATATTCATGTACAAAAATACTTTTTGGGAGTGGAAGCCCTGCAGATAAAAGAAAAGCAGGCCAATAAACTGCATGAAATCTAAGTATTCCTTTACCGATTACATGCAAATCTGCTGGCCACCATTTTTTATACATATTTTCGTCTTTCTGCAATGCAGAACCAAAGCCGATGCCGCTTTGGTAAATGTTAAGCGCGTCAAACCAAACATACATTCTTTGCTCGTTATCATTTGGAACAATTACGCCCCAATTTTTTGCTCTTTTGTTTGATCTTGAAATACTTATATCTCTAAGGCCTTCTTTAACAAAGGAGAGGGCTTCATTTTTTCGATTCTGCGGAACGATCCTTATTTTATTTGATTTTAAAATTTCTTCAATTTCTTGTTGATATTTTGAAAGTTTAAAAAAATAGTTTTCTTCGGAAACTTCTTCGAGTTTTTTCCCTGGATGCTCCAAACATTCCCCTTTTTCATTTAGTTCATGCCGTTCATAAAATAACTCACAGCCGATACAATAAAGTCCTGTGTATTGCTTTTTGTAAATGTCTCCATTATTACTACATAGTTCCCATAACTTTTGTGAAGAAGAATGATGCTTTGTATCACTTCCTCTTTGAAAAAAATCAAACTTAACATTTAATTTTTCAGCCAAATCTTCAAATAGCTTGCTGTTTCTATCGACGAGTTCTTTAACTGTGATTTTTTCCTGTTCTGCGGCTTGGACATTTTTTATTGCATTTTCATCGGCTCCGCAAAGGAGAAGAACTTCCTCTCCCATCTGCCTATGAAACCTCGCAATCGTATCGGACTGAACAAATTCAAGCGCATGGCCTATATGAGGCTTTGCATTAACATAAGGAATCGCATTTGTAATGTAGAATTTATTCATGAGGTAATTCTATCAGAGAACCTTTTTCGTAACAACAGTTTGTATAAAAACTATTACTTGCAATGTGCTTATAGAAATATTATAATTGTATTATTATGAATAGAACAACGCTTCAGATTCCGATGAGCATAGACTTGCGAAAACAGGCAGAAAAACAAGCTCTTGAACAAGGTTTTTCTTCTCTTCAAGAGGCTGTAAGACTTTTTTTGAAAAAA
>Ga0209542_10008487_pt1 | contig 19167 bp, 25 predicted proteins | sample RifCSPhighO2_01_FD_184028 | JGI IMG/M metagenome (GOLD analysis project Ga0209542, IMG submission 184028) | Soil microbial communities from Rifle, Colorado - Rifle CSP2_plank highO2_0.1 (SPAdes) (version 2) | ecosystem: Environmental > Terrestrial > Deep subsurface > Rock core/Sediment ...
TCCGGCTCGGAGCACACGCCGATGCTCAACGGCGACGAGCGGCCTATCCCGCCGCTAGAGAGCGGCAACATCCGCATCATCCCGCTCGGCGGCGTGGAGGAGATAGGCAAAAACATGACCATGGTCGAGTTCGGCGATGACATCATTGTTATCGATGCCGGATTCCAATTCCGCGAGGCCGACACGCCGGGGGTCGACTACATCATCCCCAACACCAAATACCTCGAGGAGCGCCGCGAGAAGATCCGCGGACTTTTTATCACCCACGGCCACCTCGACCACATCGGCGGCATCCCCTACATCATCGACCGCATCGGCTACCCGCCGGTCTACACCCGCAAGCTGACCGCAGTCATGATACGCAAGCGCCAGGAAGAATTCCCTAACCTCAAGCCCCTCGATGTCCACGAGGTGGAAAAGGAGGACACTATCAAGCTGGGGGGCTTGCGCGTGCGCTTTTTTGAAGTGACGCACACCATCCCCGACGCGATGGGCATCATCATCGAGACCCCGCACGGGCTTTTGGTCTTTACGGGCGACCTCAAGCTCGACCACGTCGACGGAGTGCCGACCGAGCAGGAAGAAAAAGAGTTTGCCTACTTTAAAGACAAAAAAGTGCTCTTCCTCGGCGCGGACTCCACCAACTGCGAGCGGCCGGGCTTCTCTATCCCGGAGCGCGTCGTCACCAAGACGATGGACGAGATAATTAAAACCACTCCCGGGCGCCTTATCATCGGCACTTTCTCATCCCAGCTCGAGCGCCTGATGCGCATGATAGAGCAGGCCGAGCGCGTGGGCCGCAAAATTTTGGTCGAGGGCCGCAGTATGAAGGTCAACATCGAAATTGTTAAACAGCTGGGGTTGCTGAAGGTCAACGAAAAGACGTTTATCGATGCCGCACAGCTTGAGCACTTGCCTGACAACAAAGTGCTGGTGCTCGCCACCGGCGCGCAGGGCGACGAGTTTGCGGCGCTGATGCGCGTGGCGATGAAGACCCACAAGTACGTCAAAATTAAAAAGGGCGACACCATCGTGCTCTCCTCTTCGGTCGTGCCCGGCAACGAGCGCGCGGTGCAAAAGCTCAAGGATAACTTGAGCCGCCAGGGAGCGCGCATCATCCACCGCGAGCAGATGGACGTGCACGCCTCCGGCCACGCCAACCGCGACGAGACCTTCTGGATCCACCAAAAAATAAACCCGCGTTTCTTTATGCCGATGCACGGCTACCATTACATGCTGCGCGTCCACGCCGACATCGCCAAGGCCTGCGGCCGCTCCGAGGACGAGATAATGGTCCCCGACAACGGCGCGGTGTTGGAAATTCAGAATGGCGGCGAAAAAATAGTCCGGCTCAAAGAGTCGGCGCCAAACTCCCTGCGCTTGGTAGATGGCTTTGCCATCGGCGACTTGCAGGAGGTGGTCATCCGCGACCGCACCGTGCTCTCGCAAGAAGGCATGTTTGTCATCATAGCGACCGTCAACCCCAAGACCGGCCGCCTGCGCAAGTCGCCCGACATCATCAGCCGCGGCTTTGTGTATCTGCGCGAGAGCCAAGAGCTGCTTGCCCAAGCACGCATCATTGTAAAGAAGAGCATCGAGGATTCGGCCAAAAACCAAAACCCCATCAACTTCGACATGATTAAAAACGACCTCACCGACACGGTAGCCCGCTTCCTCTTCGAAAAAACCAACAAACGCCCGATAGTAATCCCCGTGGTGTTGGGACTCTAAAAGTTAGAAAAAAGATTGCACTGAAAAAGACTACGATATATCGTAGTCTTTTAGAGGCCGAGACGGCGCATGCGTTCTGCATACTGTTTCTTAGACATGTTCATCGGCGGCATAAGATCGAAGAAAAATTCGACAAAACTTCGCTCAAACTGCGGTGTCTGCATTTGCTTTACAACATCTACGCGCTTCCCTTTCTGTATGGAAGTCCAAAGACGGGCAATGGTGGATGGGCTTACCCGCAAGACTTCTTGAATCGCATCAAACGAATATCCCTTTTGGAGCATGTAAATAACAGCAAACCGCTTTGACAGCATAATCCGCTCCGTAGGGGTAAGGAGGTTGATAAAAAATGATTTGCGTTCATGAACCGAACCTTTGACCGCTACTCGCTCTAACAGAGTGTCAAAGATTTTGTCCGATACCTTTCGCACCGGTGTATGTCTTGATACATGTGGCATAAGACTACGATATATCGTAGTCTTTTAATCTCCTACTTAATTATCCACAGATGAAAAGACCAATGGGAGACCTCTCGTGATCCCGATTGTGTTGGGGATATAAACTGAAAAGCGAGAGGCCACCTTTTCAGGCGGCCTCAGTCGTTTTTCGCCGGGACTCTTTCCAATAATGCTCCGCCCAGCGTAACAAGCTCAGCGCGAGAAGGCCCATTGCGCAGAAAATATTTCTTCGCCAATTCACACATTCGTTTGCCTTGAGTTTTGTCCTTCCTAATATCAAACCTCCAATCTGCGCCTTCGAGCAAGCTGATGGTGCATCCAAAGATAAAGAAGTCTTGGTAGTTCTCTTCAGAAAGGAGTTTAACCCCCCTGCTTGCAAACAACATCGCCGTGGCGAAGCCATCTAACCAATACTCGAGTTCCCGTCTCTGCCCCCGATCCATTTTCGGCGAGGCAAAATCAGGAGGAAGGAATATCGGATCTGTCTTCCACAACCACGTATGGCCTAACTCGTGGCAAATGACGAAATCCCGAAGAGCACGCCACGCACCCATCGAAACGATGATGTGGTTGACCTGATAGAAGACTTCTCCAGCAAAAGTGTCTATGTTGAGCCTCTCCAGGGTAAACCCTTGTTCCCGGGCAAGTTCTTCGGCATCAAGACCAGCGCGAGCGTAAATCTTATAGAACTCAAAGAGTGCGCGTAGCCCTTTGAGTCCAACTTCTGACTCTGAGAGCATGCTGCACCCCTTTGTTGCCTCGACTATTCCAGTGGGAGAATACCGCAGTCGCCCCAACTTCGTCAATTGGAGATTTTGAAGTAGTGGCCGTGGAGTTTGACCAAACCTTCGGCTGCTAGGCGCGTCAGTTCGTGCGCCACTTCCTGCTGGTTGCGGGGGATGCGGTGCACAAGGGTTGACAGTGTAGCCTGATGCAGAAGGAGCTCGCGGAGTATCGCTCCGCGCAGTTGCCGCGCGCTGCCTTCGAACTTTGATTGCCTTACGTAATGAGAGCTGTGTTTATTTAATGTAATGCCTTTCTTCTTTAGGTGCGCGCCGTAGTCCATCAGTGCGGCATAAAACTCGCGCGGCTCCAGCCCCGACTCTTTGAGAGCGCGCCCGACCAGCGGGAGGAGCTGTTTGTCTGACCTTTTGCGCTTGGCCGGCACGTGATGAAAAAATACCGTGCGGATGTTGGTCTCGACAAAAATTTCCGGTCTATTAAAAGCAAATGCCGAAACGGCACGTGCAGTGTAGCGCCCTACCCCGGGCAGCTGTTCTATCTCTTCAACTGTGTCCGGAAATCGTCTATTGTACTTGTTGTATTTATTGTTTATTACTTTCGCCGCCTGATGCAAAAACTTGGCCCGGCGGTTGTAGCCGAGGCCCTGCCAAGTGTGGAGCACATTGGCAAGCGACACACGGGCAAGCACGCGCGCACTGGGGTAGGTGCGGATGAATTTTTTGTAGTACGGGATGACGCGCTCCACCTGCGTCTGCTGGAGCATCACTTCCGATACCAAAATTTTGTACGGGTCGCGCGTGGCGCGCCACGGCAAATGCGCACGCCCCTCTTCAAAATAGTGGTGGCGCAGCTCCCAAATAAGCGTTTTCAAATTGGCCGTCTGTGGCCGCATACAAAAATAGTAGCACGGGCAAAGCAAAACCCCGCACTTACGTGCGGGGTTTTGCGGACTGCCGTCAAAAGGCTAGGCCTTCGGGCGGGCGTCGGAGACCGTGAGCATGCGACCGCCGAACTCTTTGCCGTTCCACATTTCTATGGCGGCGTCGGCGCCTGCATCATCCGCCATCTCCACAAAGCCGAAGCCCCGGGAGCGGCCGGTCTCGCGGTCAGTCACGATAGAGGCCGTGGCGACCTCGCCGGCTTTGGCGAAGGCGTCGCGGAGCTCATCACCTGTCGAGCGGTACGGAAGACCGCCGACAAAGAGTTTGCGTGCCATTGAATTACGAGAAACAATATTATTTTCTGTTCTTTCGTAAGGCGACCCTCCTGTCGCCAGCACTTGGCTACGGAGACTTACTCGAACATTTAAAAATATAGCATTAGCGCACACTGTCTGCAACCACCACCAGCCGCTTATCAAACGTACGCTCCGCCGGCAGCCACTCGCCGTCGCAGGTAATGAGCACCAGCCGCGAGGGCCCGCCTGGGGCAAAGAGCTCTTCCGCGGGAGCGTCGGCCGGGTACTCCCGCACACTCGACACTTTATAAATTTTTGAGCGGCCGGCGACGTCCTCTACCGTTACGTAGTCGCCCGTTTTTATTTTAGAGAGATTTTCAAACACGCCCTTTTTCATAAGCCCGTTATTAACATGGCCGGCAAACACTGCCGACCCTTCCTCGCCGGGCTTTGAGCCGGGCGAGTACCATCCGACGTTGTCAAAGTTTTTCGGCGTGTCCATGGTGCCGTCGGCCTTGATGCCCACTGTTTCGACTGCGGCGTTGACGCCGAGCGACGGGATTTTGAGCCGCGCGGGAGTGAGTACTCCGGGCGAGGAGGTGGCAAAGAGGCCCGGGCGCTGCAGCGCCGCCGCCGGCCCAAAAGCAACAAGCGCGGCGTTGTCGCCCGCGACCACAGCGGCAAGGCGCGCCGTCACGTCGGCCGCGCCGACAAGCACGCACAAAAGCCCGATACCAATGGCACCCGTGCGCACGTAGTGCGCGTAGCCCGCTCCGGGCCGGACCCAAACAGCCGTCTTAGCGGACGGCAAGAGCAAAGGCTTTTCTTGCATAGGGGTACACGGCGATTGCGGCACCCATCAGCAACACGACCGCAAAGGCAGCCTCGGCGCCGTTGGACGGAGCAAAGCCGGTGTTCGGGAAGCGCGGATAGTAGCTTTGTGTTTGATACGGAGCTTCTTGATAAAAGGTGTTGGTAGGTTGTGGGTAATAACTCGATGACACCGTGACATTGCACGTCGCAACCTGTGACGCGTTGGTAACCGTCACGCTCTGCACGCCGGAACCATCAAGCGTGGTCGTGAGTACGGGGCCACTGTTGGGAAAATTGTTATACGGAGTCCTCCAGTTGTACGTGCCGCCGACTCCGCCCACCGCGGTAAAGCGCGCCGACTGGCCGACAGCGACGACTGGAGTGTCGGTGCGGCAAGTCAACGGCAGTGCTTGGTACGTGTACGGATAAACATAGGACGAAAAATAATTGTATGAACCGGCGTTTACCGTAATGACACAGGTCTGCGTGCCGCCGGAGAGCATTGTGCTGTCGCAACCAACCGAGTAGCTGGTGTTGAAGCCGGAGGTATTGGTAAGCGTAACAGAATACGTGCCGGGATTGATAGTGACCAGTGTGCCTTGTATGGAACCCTGAAAAGTTGCCGGGTTTGGGTTCTGGCCGGAGACCGCGACGGTAAAGTTGCCGGGGCCGTAGGAGGAATTGGTCTGATTAATGACCTGCACGTAGACGTTCAAAAGGCCGGTCGTCGAGGTTTGGGCCAGCGCGAGCGCCGGAACAAGCAAGGCGAGACCGAGCACTGCGGAACCTGCGAGCTTAGAAAGAATAGACATAGTCAAAAAGTGTTGATAAATAAGGCTATTATTAAGAGTCCCCACGAACAACTGGGGGTATCGTACAACGGGTTTTTTAGTTTTGCAAGTCAACGGTTAAAACCCTAGCCCCACCCCACTTTCAGAAACGAGAGTGGTGACACCGACCATAAGAGCCACGCCGAGGACAAACCAAAAAAGATGTTTGCCGTAGTGGAGCGTGCCGTGCGATCTGCTTATCGAGTGAGGAATGAGGTCGCCGAGCAGCACGACGAGGAGCATGCCCGCCGCCAGCCCCAAAAGCGGCGCTTCGAGCATCTCGACAGTCTCAAGCACAAAGTACCCGCCGAGCGCACCGACAAGAATGGTTGAGGAGACCGCAAAGTTTGTCCACAGCGCCTTCTTTGCCGAGTAGCCCGCGCCGCGCAATACAAAAAACTCCGAGGTCTCCTGTACCAACTCGTGTACAAACACCGCAATAGCGGCGGAGGCACCCACCGCGGGGCCGGCCGCAAACGATGCCGCAAGCAAGATGCCGTCGCCGATGTTGTGGAAGGCGTCGCTCAAGAGCACCCTGCGCGGGTTTATCGCGTGCGGCTCTTCGTGCGGACTTTCGTGGTGGTGCAGAGTGGGGAGAAATTTAAAAAGGAGCCAAATGCCGACCGCGCCCCCAAACACCCACAAAAGGCCCGCAGCGGCTGAGGGCGCCTGTTCCAACGTTTCGGCTGCCAGGCGGTACGCGATGACCAGAAAGACCCCCGCGGAAAAACTTATAAGAAAGTCGAGATACTTTTCCAAAAAGCGGCCCAGACGCTGCCACACGCCCACAACCCCTACCAGAGAGGCAAGCATTACAAGAAATGCCGAGGCGAGGAGTGCAAACATCGAACCCAAAATATATCACAAAAATAGTCCTCCATCATGTACGAAGAAACCCCGCCGAAGCGGGGTTTCTTCCAGCCAGGTGCTACTGGAGAGTGTTAGTTCTGCACGAGGAAGCGGAACATGACCATGAGGTCTGCGCGAGCCGCCTTGAGGAAGTCGCGTGCCGCCTTAAAAGCATCTTTGGCCTGTGCGCGTATCGCGTCTACCGTGCTGGTAGAGCTCGAAGCGTTGAGCGTGGCCGCGGCGTCTATCGCCGTCTGCGCCTGCGTCTTGGCGCCCGTGAGCTGCACTTTGTAGTCGACAGTGGCTGCCGCTACCTTGAGAGAAGTGGTGCCCAAGGCCGCAAGTTTGGTCTCGAGCGTTGCGCCGACAGAACCCAAGACATCGGCAACCACCTTGATGCGGTTACCCGCCTTGGTGATGACCGACGCGGTGGTAGAGGCGCTAGCCGCCGCTTTTACCTCCTTCTTGTGCTCATCCTTGCGTTCATCACGACCATCGCGGTCGCCACGCTCGCCAACCTTGGTGTTGGTATTGACGTTAAACTTGCCGTTGCCCTCGATGTGCGTCTTTTCCTTGTCTCCGCCGAGGCCCAAACCGAGGTCCCCGCCGAAGTTAAGCCCCAATCCGTGCGCCGAAGCTGCCATGGGCAAGAGCATTGCCCCGGCAATCGAACCAGCGAGGACTTTCTTCAAAGTGTTAGTAGTCATAGTGTTTTTTGTTACCTGGTAAAGGGTGCGGGGAAATCCCGCACCCCTGCTATGACGATTAAACCCTCACCTTCTTTCAACTATGTACGGCTTCTATGTGCTTTAATTCTGTGCCTAAATTTGGACCGTTTTTTAGGCAAATAGTGTCCGCCGCTTTTTTGTACAAACTGCTTGTGGAGCGCCGCAAGCTCCTCTGCCGGCATCGCGACAAAGGCGGCGGCGGCCGCCGCAGAAGCCGAGCGGAAGGAGGCGTCACTCTTGAGGACGCCGGGGTGCACGCACAGTGCGCGCTCGTTGAACCCGGCGAGATAGAGCCCCTTGAGGCTGCGCACACGGGAGAGCGCGACATACCCCTGCCCGTACTCAAATGCCTGTGAGAGGTCCATCACCGCCGAGTCGAGGCTCATCCCTTGGCTCTTGTGCACCGTGATAGCCCACGCGAGCCGCAGTGGAATTTGAGAGATTTTTGCGAGCGTGCGGGCGCGGTCGTCGATGCGCCACTCTTCCGGAGCGGCTTCAATAAGACGGCCTTCCCGCGTACGCACGGTTGGAAATCCGCTCTCGCCAAAATTTATAACCGTGCCGAGTGTCCCGTTGACATACCCTTTGTCGAAGTTGTTGCGCGTAAACATCACCGCCGCGCCCTCTTTGAGCGCGAGTGTCTGCGGCGAAAGGCACCCGCGTTTGAGCGACTCCACCAGCGCTTTGCCGCCCTCGGAGCGCATTTCAAAAATCCGCGAGGGTGCATCGACCTGTGCAAGTGCCTCCTCGTTGAGGCGGTCCACGTCGGCGTTGTGCGGGTAGAGCCTTGTTGAAAGGTCGCCGTCTTCCGGATATTCGGCACGCGCACGCAGTGCGCTCTTGTGGTTGTCGGTCAGTGTGCCTGCGCGCAGTGCGCCAAGCAACTCCAAAAACGCGTCGTCCTCCTGGCGATGCTGCTCGCTCAAGTAGCAATACAGCGGGTTCAACTCCTCCCAGCTGGGCGACTCAAAAGCAAACTGTGATTTTTCTTTCTCTTTGTTTACGGGCGGTAGCTGAAAAAAGTCTCCCACAAAAACAACCTGCAGCCCGCCAAAGGGGCGCTCGCTGCCCCGCAGCGTCCGCACGGCGCGATCGACCATGCCGAGTGTGCGCGCGTCGAGCATGGAAACCTCGTCGATTATCAACACGGCCGTGCCGCGCACGCGCCGCACCAGGGACTCGCGCTCCAAAAGCGCCTCCAAGTCCCACTCGCTCAAATCGCGCTTGATGCCTATGCCGCTCCAGGCGTGCACCGTCATCCCGCCCACGTGCGTGGCGGCTATCCCGGTCGAGGCGGTTATGGCGGGCTCCACTCCGCGCTCGCGGAGCCACTCTATGTAGCGGTTGGTTACATAGGTCTTCCCCGCTCCCGGCTCTCCGGTCAAAAAAACATTTGCGCCGGTTTTTAAAATTTGTAACGCCTGTTCTTGTTTCATCTAGGAATGAGGACAGCGCAAGATATTGTATTAATCCTGGATGAAATTCTTCTTATATTGCGCTTCAATAAACAATTCATTACCAATTTGACTTCCTGCCTTTTCGTGAACATTCCGCCGAGCAGAATCTACTTGTCGCTTGATAACCATTTCTGCGAGGATGATATGATGTGCCACAAACATCGCATATTTTCGTTACGCTCAAATCGCGAACCTCTTTTGTCTTTGCAACTTTCTTTTTTTCCGCCATAAATTATTTTTTGAAAATATGCTCGCGATGATAAGTAAGATAACTTTTACGGCCATTGCTCGGCGGAATGCTGTATCTTCGGCCTTGTGCTAAATTCATTTTCTTAACATTGAGGGGCGAGATGTATGGCGAAATTATAATTGTTCCATCATCCTCGAATGAAATAAATCCTTGATCAAAAAGTTTGTCGTAAGTTGGAGTTAGTACAAGACCGTTATCGTGGTCAATTTTTTCGGCATCGTTTGAAACGCTCCAAGGTTTGATATGACTTGCCATAAGAATACGCTCATCATTTACCCTTGTGATAATACATTCTGAAGATTCCTCAAGAAGTTTCAAACGATATGCCCCTTGCCCAATACGAGCTTTGACGAGTTGCTCTTTTTCTCGCTCCGGCAACCTCTTTTGTTCAATCGCCTTTTCAACCTGACGCTCTTTCGCGGGGTGATAATATGGATTGAACGAGTAGCTCAATGACGGACGAAAAAGAAATAAAAAAAGGCCGTTTGCATTTTTTAATTTCAGAATAGAAACATAAGAAATGACAGGGAGCATAATGCTCCGAAAATACTCTCGGAAAATATCATCATACGAGCGAACATAATAACGAGATATATCTTGGTCGCCGACAGCACTTTCTAGCGTAAAAAGTCCGCGATTGGGAAGATTTTGAAGATTTAAATAATATTCTTGCCAGCTTGCTGATATGTCCTCTTGATACTTTTGCTCTTGCTGTTCATATTCAAATTTTGCGTCATTCAAATAATCTTCAAAATCTTTTTTCAAAAAGAAACCTTTATCGCGAAAGTTATTGAAAAAGCTATCAAAATCTCGCGTGCTTTGAGAGCCGATGTATAATCGTGCTTCTCCGCTTCCGCGTCCTATTTTATTTTTCTTAACGAAAGAATCAACAATCGGAATGTTGTCAATTTCATCAATAAGTTCAAAACGCTCTCTGTCAATTTCTATAAAATTTTGTTCTGTTTTAGGCATATTTATAAATCTATTTTTGTTGCACTAATACCCATATTCCGTAAAACACCCATAAGAACATTTACGACGATACTGTTGCCCGTCTGTCTGTATATCTGAGTATCGCTTACAACAATTTTGAAAGTGTCATCAAAACCCATCAATCGCAAGCATTCGCGCGGAGATAATTTCCTTATTCTCCCGCTTCGCGTAACATAGTTATCTACTCCAGCGCGGTGCATTTTCGCCATCGTGGCAAGAAGTGGGCGGGCAACAGCAAGATCAGTTTCTGGCTTGCTATAAAAGTTTTTTGTTCCAGTTGCCATAACATATTTTGCAACCTTATCAGAAAGAAAGTACTTTTCAGGAACTTTTCCAGCCGGTTCAAAAACAAAATCGCCATGCCAGTTAAATTGTTGGTTCGCTTTTTGGCAAAGCGCAACTCGTCCATTGATTTGGGTATATTTCTTGTCGAGATTTTTTTGGCTGGTTACAAATTGTATTCCTTTTTCCGGTAGATAATATTTACTATCAATGCTGTCGTCTAGTAAATCTTGCATCGCGATTTTCAGTTCAACTGGGTTAGGAAATTTGTAATCCTTATTTTTACGAAATCCGACAACAAAAAGACGTTCGCGGTTTTGTGGTATTCCGTATTCTTTAGCGTTCAAAACCTGAGAATAATAATTATATCCAAGTTCTTTGAATGTGTTTTGAATTACCTCCCATGTCTTTCCGCTGTCATGGCTTAATAGTCCTTTTACATTCTCAAAAATAAAGGCCTTTGGTTTTATTTCATCAACAAGCCGCGCAAATTCGTAAAATAATGTTCCGCGGGCGTCTTTGAATCCTCGGCGTTTTCCAACAAGAGAAAAAGATTGGCATGGTGTTCCGCCCACAAGTAAATCAACTTTTCCTTTGAATTTTTTGCCGTCAATATTTTGAACAAGATCAAACCAGCGCGAACCATCCATATCGTAATTTGCAAAGTAGCTTTGTTTTACATGAGGATCATTGTCGCAAGCAAAAACTAGTTCATGTTTAACGCGCATACGTTTCAAGGCGTGCTCAATCGCGCCAATTCCGCTAAATGCTGTGGCTAACCGTAGTAACGACATTAAATTACTTTAACATTAAATTACCGCCAATCTTCCTCTGCCACCGGGACCACGTCCTCCATCTCGGCGACCGCGGCCGGGATGATGCACAGCACGCGCCCCGCGATTTTAAAATTGTCGCGCAACACTATCGGTTTGTATTTTGGGTCTTTGCTCTCGGGGTACAGTATTGTCACCCCGCTCCGGCGCTCCAGGCGCTTGACCGTCACCATGTCGCCGATGATGGCGGCCACTCTGTCGCCGCTTTTGACCTTGTCGGTAAACTGCACCAAAATGTAGTCGCCGCTTTTGACCCCGGCGTCGGCCATCGAGTCGCCGACTGCGCGCACCGCTACAATTTCGTTTTGTGCCTTGTCGACAATTTCTTTGTCCACCTGCAAAAATTCGTCGGTCTGCTCCTCCGCAAACACCGACAGGTCGTCGCACCCGACATTGGCCACCACCGGCACCGACACCAGTGTTGCGGTGCGGCCCTCGGCGTCTACTCCGCGCAACTCGATGTTGCGCCGCGCGTGCCTGCGACGCACGATGTAGCCCTTGCGCTCCAATGTTTCGATGTACTGCATGACGGTGCGCAGCGACCTAAAGCCCAGGTTCTGCCGTAGCTCGTCGAGCGTGGGCGGCTCGCCCTTGGCTTTTATATAGAGCTCGATGTTGTCCAGCACCCTCTTTTGTTTGCCCGTAAGTGATTTGTTGAGGGGTCCCATAGATTCTGATTTTAGCACAACTTTTGCCTGCAAGTACACAATATACACAAGTCTGTGGATAACGAGCGGCCCCGCACACCAAAGTGGCGGGGCCGCTCTACACAAATTACATATCAGCGCCCCCCGTTTCGGCCCCCGAATCCACCACAGCACCCGCCTCTTCCAACCGGGCAATCGTCTCTAAAGTGCAACCGGGGATATCGCGCAGGTCATCAAGCGAACCGAGGCCTCCGTTCTCATCGCGATACTCGACAATGCCTTCCGCAAGCTCCGGGCCCACGCCCGGCAAACGGGCCAACTCTTCTGCCGAAGCAACATTAATGTCCAATGCCATAGAAATTATGTAGTTACCGGCTAATGGAAATAACTGTATAAGCCCCCGCGTGAAGCGCGGGTGAGCTAATGGTGGTCGTGGCCGTGCGAGTGCCCCGAAAAGAGTTCTTTGAACTTGAGCCCCGCGACAAAGAACAGGTAGACAATTTCCAAAATCCCCAGCGTGTTGACCACGAGCAAAATAATAAACCACCAGTACTGTCCGCGGCGCCCTGCGTGCCACAGAGCCAAGCCCTTCCACAGCACCGACCACAAAATGGCGATAATAATAAAAGGTGCGGCTATCGCCATTGCAAGGAATATCCACTCATTCCCGCCCCAGCCCGCACTCATGGCGCCCCACTGCCCCGGCCCATAGTTGCCCCAATTGCCAAAATTGTTATACATCATGCTTTTTAATCACTGCCGAGTTATTTAATACTCTTAAAGTTTAACACTCCGCCACGGTCGAGGTATATCAACTGCAACAACTCGGGGGTCATTTTGGCAACTTTAAAGTTGAGTGTGTCGGCCTGCGTCCCCTGCATGGTCATCTGTAGGTATACAAAGCCATCGGCTTTGGTAAAGACCTTCCACGTGCCTGTAGAAACTACTTTGCCATCGTACAGGTCGCTCGCGGTGCCTCCCGCCTTAAACTCGCGGACAAATTTGGCATCGTCGGTCGACTGCCACTTGCCCTGGATGCTCTCGGTGACAATGAGCGCAGTGTCCTGCTTGACCCCGCCACCCTCACCCGCATCGCCCCAGTTAAACGGCGCCATCTCCTGGCTCGGGAGCGGGTTGCACTTGAGAGTGGCACCACCCACAGTGAGCATCACCTCCTCGCCCACACCCACAAATACTACCCCACCGCCTTCGTAGCGCTCCCCCGCGCTTGACGCGGCCGATACAAGCGTCACCGCGCCAAACGAGGCACCCTTCCCTGGTTTGAGTGAGAGAGAGGACATGTCAGCCGCCGGCGTCATGGTAAATTGCGCGCCGTTGTCGCACGCATATGCGTAACTGCCAAAAGTATCCTGCGCAACAGAGCCCCACTCAAACGACCCCCCTTGCGCGTACCAATATGCCCCTCCCGCCACTACGACTGCAACCGCCACTCCAACAATGGTTCCTGTTTTCATAAAATTTTCATAAAAAATTTACTTATTATGTCGCCATTATAGCAGTTTTAGAGGCCCTTTCTACCTCCTTTGAGTTTCTTCATATTGCGCATGCCCGCCCTTTGCACCACCGGCTGCATCCGCGCCGCTTGCGGCCGCCCCGTACTGCGGTTTTGCCACCCACCCGGCGTAGTTTGTTTTCTACTCATGCTCTCACTATACGCTACTAAATAGTACTGCTATCGGACGCCAGAGCTGTACGGGAGTATCCCGCCGCCTGTAGGCGGCGCGGTAGTTGCGGTCGTGTCAGGGCAGGCGGCAAACTCGCAGTTGGGCCCCGTGCGGCCGACGGCAGAGCCGTCGGGGCAGAGCTTGGCCTCCATCGTGCAAGCCACCGGCCCGCCCGCCAAAGGGTTGCCCAAGACATACCAAACCGCCGCCCCGAGCCCGATCACCACCAAAACAATAATGGTCTTCCCCGCAGGCCCAAGAGTGTTCATGAGTTTAGTATAACAAAGCGGGCGGGGTTAGCGGACAGTGCTGACCAGCTGCTGGGCAAAGTGCAAAACTAACTGCAGGATGGAAATAAAAAAGTTGATGAAGAGCGTAAGCAGCGAGAGCAAAAAAGAGAGTATCGTCTGCAAAATAGCGTTTATGGCGTCCATAGGGATAGTATAGCAAAGAGGTACACAAATTATGTGGATAAATTAAATCTGTTTTCAGATATATCATATTATAATGTATTCATGGCGCAGGAACAGGTTTTTAAAGCAGTCTATTTTCCAGGCCAGTTGGGCAGTAAAAACTTTACCCTGGCCTTTAGCAACCGCAATAAAGATCTATATAAGCAGATAGCTGGTTTGAAAAGCCAAGAAATTCGTGAGCTCCTCGGTACCCACTCGTTTATTGAGCTTGAAAACCGAGCCTTAGAAGAAGGTCTGCCCCTCAACACCTATTGCCTGTGGTATTTACACAAACATTTAGAGAATTCGGAGAAACCCGTCCTATCAAAAAATAAAGAGCGAGAGATCGCCAGCTTTCAAAACAAAGTGATAGAGGGAGATTGCATGGAAGTAATGCAAGAAATCCCTTCAAAGTCTATAGACATGGTTCTGTGTGATTTGCCCTACGGTACTACGCAAAACCACTGGGACAGTGTCTTACCCCTCGATGAACTCTGGAAGCAGTATGAACGGGTAATCAAAGATAACGGCACCATAGCCTTAACTGGGCAAGGAATCTTTACCGCCCAACTTATACTCTCTAACCAGAAACTCTTTAAATACAAGATTGTTTGGATGAAATCAAAATCTACGAATTTTCTTAATGCAAAAAAACAGCCCCTCCGTAGACACGAAGATATCTGTATCTTTTATAAAAACCAACCTACCTATAACCCACAAATGAGTGCGGGCGAACCCTACAATAAGGGATTCAGAAAAGATCAACTTACTGGTAGTTATGGGGATTTTAAGACAATCGAGGTTAAAAGTGCCGGGGAACGATATCCTACGGATGTAGTTTACTTCAAAACCGCAGAGAGTGAGGGGGAAGTTTTCCACCCAACCCAAAAACCTATCGAGTTGGGTCGGTATCTTATCCGAACCTTTACCCAGCCGGGAGAAATCATTTTGGATAACACGTGTGGAAGTGGTAGTTTTCTTGTCTCGGCAATTTTAGAGGACAGAAAATTTATTGGAATTGAAAAAAACCAAGAAGTATACCTACACCGGAAAAAAGAGGTGGATTATATAGAAATCTGCAAAAAACGTATCAAAGAGGCCCGAGAGGGATTATACTCCCAAACCAGAGAATTTAACTCCGACTAGCTTCTTTTTAAGACCTTTGTATTCTTTTGCAGTGAGGGCCCCTTTCTCATAAAGCCATTTGACCACGTGGATAGATTGGTTGGCATGCAAAAAAGAATTTACTTCCCCATTCAGAGCAACCTCCTTCTTGATAAAGTCCACATGCTCCGGTTTAAGAATTCCCCGTCCGGCCAGGTCATATCCTATGCGCAGAGTATCAACCCGCGTTAAATTTAAATTACCAACTTTTACTCCATCTTCCTTTACATCACTTGCCTCCAATTTCAAAAGGTCCGTCAAATTTTCAAATTCATTGAGATTCCGATTGTAGAACTCTATTTCGTGAGCCCGATAGGCAAACCACTCACGCCCCCGCTCGGAAATAGCTCCCGGTGGCAAATATACTCCCTCCCGCAGTACCCGCTCTTTAGACACCCACCCACAAACGTACAAAACCCAAACTCGCTGCCGCGGTAATCCAGGCAACATTGGTGTTCCTGCAGCCACCTTCGGACGACGCAGATGTGTCATGACGTAGACATCAGCGTCTAGATTGTTATCATACAGCTGACGTGCAAAAAAGTTGTGTTTTGCTTCTCGCGGAAGTCCATCTCCCCCAACATACTCTTCTAAAAATGGCTTTTCTCCTCCCCTACACTTTATGTCTACTTTTACTCCGGAAGGAAGCAACAAATCATACCCTAGAGGATGCTCTTCTGGGTTTATTAGTGGCATTCCCAGCGCATTGCGAATTACAATTTCAGCCAAGGCACCGTAACTTTGCTCGGCAGTACTGCCACGTTGGGCCCCGGTCTTGTTCTGGTGTTCCTCTATATATTGAGTGGCCGTTTTTCTAATCTGAAATCCGGCCTCCCCAGCTAAACTAAACTCAATTGGTTTTGGTAAATGATATCGATACATAGCAACCTCAGCCTATCAAATATGAAGGATTTAGCTACCGCAAAAGTTTTTTGAGCACCGGGGTTATGCGGTCTGCTATTGCCGCGTAGCCGGCGTCGTTGGGGTGGATTTGGTCGGACATATACTGCTTGTCGCCCAACAGGCCGTCCATAACATCGGGGACATAGGCGGTGTGGTAGGCGCTACGGAGATCCTCGAATCCGCTGCTAAAATAATCGCCAAAAAGGCCGCCACGCACGCCGAGCAGGAGCACTATTGCCCCGCGGCTTTGGATGTCTTTTATAATCGCCGCGAGGTTGGCAAAGGTCTGCTCTTGCGGGATGCGTTTAAGGTAGTCGTTGCCGCCGAGCAGCAGCAGAACGACTTTTGGTTTGTAGGCGTCGAGCTCGCCTATGCGTGCCAAGCCGTCGGCTGTGGTGTCGCCAGGCACGCCCAGGTTGATGACAGGTTGGCCTATTGCACCCGAAAGTAGCAAGACAAAGTCGCGCCCATCCGTTGCGCCCGTGCCTGCCACGAGCGAGTCGCCGAAGGCGACGATGTCGGTCCCTGCGGAGGGGTAGTTGGCGATGGGCGCTGTGTTAAAAAAGAAAAAGTATACGGCGGCCGCAACCAGCAGTGCTGCAGCGGCCAAAACATAACGCGTGTTTATCATTTAATAACCACCGGTACTTCCAGCGCGTCGTCATTCTCCGGCAGGCCGGAGGGGTTGTCCTTTTGCAGTATCAGCGCGCCGCGGTTGCTGTAGGCGCTTGGGTTGGCGGCAAAGGTAAGCGTCGCCTCAAACGGCACAAACTCCTCGGTCATCCATTCATCTTTGGCGGTGGCGATGCCTTGCACGATTATTTTGCCGTCCCAGTCCACCAGCACCACCGGAAAGCTTGCTTCAAAAAACCAGTACCCGCGCGCCTTGCCGGTGATAGTGAGCGGGCTACTGACAGTTGCGTTGGGTAGCGGCGAAACAAGGCGGATGAGGTCCGCTTTTTGCGCCGCGTTGCCCGAGTCTTCCGTGGAGGCAGGCTGCAGCGCGCCAAACTGCCACCACACGGCGGCACCTGCGGCGGCCAGCACGACAAGCAGTATAGGAATGGTCTTATTCATCTCCCCAGCCTACCACTCCTCAAAAATTTTGCTACTTGATTTTGACCCCTTTAAACGGTTTGCCGCGGTGCGACATCTGGTCAGTAAATTTGCCGGTCTTGGTGTTGACTTTAGTAAACCGCTTGTTGCGGCCGCTAAACACCTGCGCGCGCTTTTTGACTGCGCCTGTGCGCCCCTTCCCTTTTGGTCCGTTCTTTGCCATGACCCAATAATACCTCCGAATTTATGCGGTGATTTGTTGGTCAAAATAGTGTCCTGTGATATGATATGTCTGAAGCCGGATTGGATCACCGCGCTTTACCTTCTGCGGAAACGCAGTTGGGTTAGGGGTTCCGGGCTGTTTAGCCCCCGGAACCCCTTTTTATATTTCCTCTTTTTTGGGCCAGTGCATAAGCCCGAGCGCGAGCGCGGCGGCCGCGATAGTGACATCGCGGAAGAGCACTTGGAAGTCGCCGAGGCTTGTCAGGATGATGACGAGCAAAATAAGCGTCGCGACCATGCACGGCCAGACTATCTTTTTGCCCGAGAGTATCCACAACGCAATCAGGACCTCGAGCAGCCCGAACCCGTGCAAAAGCACGGGTTCGGGCGCGAGCCCGCGCACAAAGGACGGAAAGTATGCAAACCACGACACCGGGTCAAACAGCGCGTTGACGGCAGGAAAGAGGAAGGCAAAGGCGACGCCCGCGCGCAATACTATGTCGGCGGCTTTTTGCATCAAGTGCTTACTCCACTACGACCCTGCCAAAGTGGGCGGGGTTGTTGTGGTTGTGATAGGGCCAGGTGCCCGCCTGATTAAACATAAAGGAGTACGACGTCCCGGCGGCACATTGGTCAAACGGTACCGGCCCCGCGTAGCCCGCAGCGCAGTGCGTCGCGCGGTCGGTGCCGTCATAGCCGCTGTGCGCCGGGTGTTGAGCGGTGGCAACCCACATGTCGCCCCCGCCGTTGTTGGTAAAGGTCACCGTGTCTCCTTTTTTAATAGTGACCGCCGACGGAGAAAAGCCGTCCGCCCCGTACAACACTGTCACGGTCTTGGGCGCTGTCACCGTGCCGGTCAGCTCGCCGGTGGGGCTAGTGTTAGTAGTAGCGGGGGTCGGCCCACCCTGTGACACAAACCACCAAGCCCCCAGCGCGATAATAATGATAATAACTGCGGTCCACACCCATGATGTGTTACTCATGGAGGACAGTATAGCAGACCCTTATCTTAAGTTTTGCTGAAGAGACACTTTATGCACACCGTCTGCCCGGGGCGCGTTTTGATGTAGCGGTTGCCGCACGTGCACACCAACACCTGGGTCTTGCCCGGCTTGACTATCCAGTGGCCGTCCTGCTGAAATTGTTTAGGCGGCCCTTTGAGTTTGGGGACATGGACGGCCGGTTTTATGTTTTGAGATTTGGTTGCCATGGTAATTTAAGACGCTATGAATGCATTGTCATCCTATGACGCTATAAAAGTTAGTGCCTTACCGCGCTTCCCTGCCCGGCCGGTGCGGCCGATGCGGTGCACGTAGTCCTCTTGCGTATTGGGGAGGTCGTAGTTGATGACGTGCGAGACGCCGACGATGTCGAGCCCGCGGGCGGCGACGTCGGTGGCGCAGAGCACCTGCACGTGGTCGCGCTTAAACAGGTCGAGCGCGCGCTGGCGCTTGCCCTGCGTTTTGTTGCCGTGGATAGACTCGGCCTTGATGCCGCGCTGGACCAAATTTTTAGAGAGCCGCTCCACCCCGTGCTTGGTGCGGCCAAAGATGAGCACTTTGTTGAAGCCGGGTTTTATAAGCAGGTCGTGCAAAACATCGAGCTTGTCTTTGCCTGCGGCTACGCGCACGATGTCTTGGTCGATGTTGGCGGCGGTCTCCTGCGTTTTGACCGAGATGCGGATGGGGTTGCGGAGAAACTCACCGATGAGGCGCTCGATTTCGGTGCCGAGCGTCGCAGAGAAAAAGAGCGTGTGGCGCGGCGTAGGCAGGAGCGAGAGGATTTTGCGCATGTCGGCGATAAAGCCCATGTCGAGCATGCGGTCGGCCTCGTCGAGGACCGCGGTGTTAAAGTCGCCCAAGTGCAGCGCGCGGCGCTCTAAAAGGTCTTTGA